>CEPZ01076093.1_pt1 | contig 253703 bp, 222 predicted proteins | sample 530461 | NCBI WGS metagenome assembly CEPZ01 (sample SAMEA2620106, study PRJEB7988) | marine metagenome | isolation source: saline water (ENVO:00002010), including
GTATAAACAATAAAATAGTTAAGCTTGATTTCATACTGTGTGGTAACTAGAGGCTAAGATTGTATGGACTTTATATCATCCATATCCAACCTCGTATTAATGTTTTGATTATCACGTTTCTGGCTTTCTAAAAAGGTGTCTAACGGACTTTTAATTTTGGAGAGCGATTTGGTGGTTACGTGGGTGTAGATCTCGGTAGTTTTACTGCTGCCATGACCCAACAATTGTTGAATATAACGCAAATCCAAACCTTGTTCTAACAAATGAGTCGCAAACGAATGACGTAACATGTGTGGTGTCACATTGCGTTCAATACCTGCCAACTTTGCCGCCCTTTTTACAATCTTATCGACACTGGTAACACCATATCGTGAGCGCTTTGCACTTTCGAGCAACCAGTAATTGGGCTTGTAATCTCTCAAATATACCGTTAGCAATTTCTTTAGGTTTTCAGATAACACTGTGGTACGGTCTTTTTTGCCCTTACCACCTCTAACAAATATAAGATTTTTGTCAAAGAATACATCCTGTTTGCGCAAGTTCAAAAGCTCTCCTTTTCGCAATCCTGCGGAGTACAATACACATAATATGGTTTTATGTTTCACATTGTCAGTAACTTGAATCATTCGAAGCACTTCAAGCTCCGTGAGTATTTGTGGTATCTTTTTTTCCTTACGTGGTCGTTCTACCCGATAGGAAAACTTTTCCCAACCTTGCATATTTTCATAGTAGGATTTTAAGGCATTAATGGCCTGATTCTGAGTGCTAGGAGCAACCTTTTTCACGTCAATCAAATGGTTCATGAATTTGGTTATGAGCGCAAAATCTGCTTCCTCCAGAGCCTTTGGGGCAATAAAACCCATAAACTGTTCCACAAAAGAGGAGTAGGTCTTAATGGTGTTGGTACTGTATCGTCGTCGTTTTAAAAAGGCAACATAATCTTGAGGAACCCGATAGCGAACAACCTTTTTAGCAACAACGGTTGTGGGTTTAGGTGCATTATCTGTTTGATTGCGAAAAGGAATGGCACTGCTGTCAACTACGGCGATGGATTTAAATACTTCGAAAACAGCTTTTAAAAACGATCGATTGTTTGGTACATACCAGGCTCGTTCTGTAGTAGACCACCGCGCATTTAATTCGCTTTTCATCAAATGAATAAAATCTTGATTGTAGGGAAAGTAGAGAAAGAAGTAGTTCTTTCGGTGAATTGTTTTCGGAACAATTCTTACGGTAGGTAAGTTGGTGTTTTTCATAGCGGTTTAAAACTATGAAAAACCTAAGTAACTATCAAATTGAAATAACATACCGTTAACCAATAGCCAAAAGCTAAATGATTAATGATTAATGATCAGTTATCAGTTAACAATTACCAATGAGCAACTAAAGACTAACAACTAAGCACTAAAAACTAAAAACCAACAGCGAGCAGCCAAAGGCTAAAAGCTAAAAGCAAAGAATAAATGATCAGTTATCAGTTAACAATAAAAAATTATCAACTAACGACTAAAGACTAAAAACTAAAACCTAACAACCAAACCACAGTGCGTTTTTGGAATTTTGTCAGTGCGTTTTTAGATATACATAAGGATGGGTTTGGAATGGTGGACTGGAGTTTGTAAGAAGAATACTAGAACTTTTCGCATAAAATACTAGTATATTTTTATAAATATTGTACTATTTTTTTAAATTTATTCTAGTATTTTCAGAAGGAGGCTCGAAAAGCCTTGTATTGGAAGCTATTTCTAAGGTAGAAAAAATAATTGATAATTATGGCATTACGATATCGAATTACAGGAAGAAACAACAGCATAGGAAAGAACAACAAACAATACATCATGCAGGCCGTGCACAAGGGGGTGGTCAATTCAGAATCTATTAGTGCGCATATCAGTCGCGCTACCAGTTTAAGCGAAACGGATGTGCTAGCGGTACTTCATGCCTTGGCGTCACAAATGGAAAGGCATTTGGAAGATGGTCGAATTGTAGATCTCGATTATATTGGCCGATTTAAAATTGGATTCAAAGGCAAAGCCAAAGACCGTCCGGAAGATTTGAGTGTTCAAAAAGACATCCAAAGTTTTCACATCAATTACCAACCTTCGGTCAAGCTCAAGCGCAAACTCAAAGCCGGCATTCCTACTTATAAGGAGGGAAGTAGAAGGGGTTAGAAGCAAGGATCAATTATCAGTTATCAGTGATCAGTTAACAATTATCAATTATCAGCTTGTAACTAAAAATTAAAAACTAAAGACTAAAAACTAATCGCCAACAGCCAACAGCCAACAGCTAAAAGCTAAAAGCTAGAAGTTAGAAGTTGGAAGTAATGGTCAATTATCAATGATCAATAATCAATTACCAATTAGCAACTAAAGACTAACGACTAAAGACTAAAAACTAATCGCCAACAGCCAAAAGCCAAAAGCTATAAGCTAGATTATCAATTACCAACCTTCGGTCAAGCTGAAGCGCAAACTCAAAGGAGGTCTTCCTACTTATAAGGAGGGGAGTGGGAGGGGATAAAAATAAATTCCTTCTGATGAGTATTACTTTTTAATCTTATCCTTACAAATTTTATATCCTTTTCCTCCGCATCGACTACATTTAATTTTATAAGAATAGGTCTTTCGGTTGGGTTTAAAAAAAGTGGTTCTTCTATAGGTGTTACCAGTACTTGTGGTGTAATAATCAACAATACGAGTTCCAAATTTATTCCCTGTGCTTATAGATTGTTGTATATACCCTCCTTCACAAAATTTATTCTCACAATGACAAAGGAATTGATTGGGATCAACATGTTTTGCAACCTTTATTTGATTTTTAGCATCCTTATAATCCACGTAACTTCCATCGGTTAATCGAAATCCAAAAGCTTGTTTGTAAGATATCATTTTATAGGCTCCTTGATGTTCTACGACATCAAAGGGCCTTAGGCCAGATACCCACCGGGGCCATGCCGGACCAATTTTCTTTTTACTCGCTTTGTAAGTGTTCTTTCTAAGAAAAGTAAACTCAACCGTCTCAAACAAATCGTTTATATAAGCTACTGCCAATCCTTCTCCGATCCCCCTGCGCAAATTAACATCAAAGTTTTTTGCTTGGTGTGCATTATAAAAGGGATACAAAATCATAAATTCATTCTCTCTTATCGGTACAATATCTTTGGCGCTGTGAAATATTTTTGAGCGAATTCGTGTGCCAGAATAGGTGTCAAATGACGAAAAAGTACTTTTTTCAAGATACCCTCTTCCCTTTCTTATTCGACTTTGCTGAAGAATATATAAGATGTTATTAAACTGAAAAACATTAGTAATGGCACCTGCTCTTTGATCTAGATTGATACGAAACAGTTTTTTGCCTTGCCAATTGGCAACAATGGATTTATCATAAATTATATACTCATCCGTTACATATGATATTTCACGTACATTTTCATTCTCTATTCTTTTGAAGTCCAGCACAGATCCAGAAACCATATCTTGAATTTCAAAAGCATTATACGATTTATTATCACGATAATAAAAGCGTCCAAAGATGCCGTATTTACCATCATGCGTAAAATGCATTTTTGTGGGGGGGTGAACTTGGATCGAAATTTATGTTTTAACTTTCTTCTTTTACCGTCAGGACTAAGAATATAGTATTCAAGGCGCTGTCGTTTTTTTTCTTCTTTGCATAAGAAACTTCCGTCTGGAAGAATTCGAACAAAGTTTTTCAGACTGACAGTTACCAGAGGGTTGTGTCCGGTTTGATCATATGCTGATTTTCTTTCCTTCCCTGTATTTTTCACTGTTGATAGGTATCGAAGTAAATACGACTTCCTATCGTATCCCTCATAAACATTATAGGAAGCATGTGGTTCATAATTATCCTTTGGGAAATTATCCCAATCAACCAATTCCTTGTTATGAGTATCATATATTTTTTGAGATTCATTAAAATCACTAACAGTAAAAAGTAAGTACTGATAATCTTTTGTGAACCTATGGTATCTGTAGGGACCTTTAATACTATCGGTAGTTTGACTGCATAAAGACGTACTGATCAATGTCAAATAAAGAGAGAAGAAGGTTACAAGTGGTTTAGAGCTATAATTCATAGGACCAATTAATTAAGTGTCATTAAATTAGAAAAAAAATACCAATATTAAAAAACATTCGGTCAAGCTCAAAGCCGGCATTCCTGCCTATAAAGAGGGGAGTAGAAGGGGTTAGAAGCAAGGATCAATTATCAATGATCAATGATCAACTTACGACTACCGACTAAAAACTAAAAACTAATCGCCAACAGCCAAAAGCTAGAAGCTAAAAGTTAGAAGTTAAAAGTTAGAAGTTAGAAGTAATGGTCAATTATCAGTTATCAGTTATCAGTGATCAGTTAACAATTATCAATAATCAGCTTGTAACTAACAACTAAAGACTAAAAACTAAGGACTATTTAAAAAACTGGTATGCGTCATACTCAATGCACCAGCCTTTTAAATAAAACTGTGCAAAATAAATGTCTAAATTTTTACGAATGATTGGGTTGGGGGAGGTGTAACCATTTCTTTTTCAGTCGCTTCTGACTTCTCTGACTTTCTAATTATTCAGATTGCTGACTTAAAGTGAACTGCTTGATCAAAATCAACAGCTTGCCCATGAAAGGAATGATTGATCCAAAAAAGATCATCATCACGATTCCATCGATCAAATCCTTAAATCCGTTTTCTAATAAATAAGCCCCAGAAAAGTATAAAACGAAAGCCAATACGGCGAAAAAGAAAAGTTGTCTTCTTACATTTTTCATTTAATAAAGATTTTTAAGGGTTTTATTGAACGATAAATGTAGGCATTAATTTCGATTTTTTACCTCATTATTCAATAAAGTTTTCAACCTCAATTAATTAGAGCGCTTCAATAAAGAGATGTTGTAAGAAAGCCCAAAATTCACAAGGGTAGTACTAAGCCCACCACCACTGGCTTTTACGTATCCGGCTGCCGTTCGAAAGTTCAATTGATCGTTGATTTTGGTACTAAAACCAAGGCTCGGTTTTACAATAAAGCCTTCGCCCGTGCTGATGCCGCCACCTCCGGCAGCACCGCCCAATACCTGGGCAAAAAGCTTGGTCGAATTATTGAAAAAAGCCTTGCTTCGCAGTCCCAATCCTACCAATCCTTCAGCATAGGCGCCTGCTTCGCCAAAGTTGGCAAAAGAGGTTTGGCCGGCGGCATAGAGTCGCTTGCTCAAATCAAAGTCGACCTGCAGAGATATTTGGTGCAAGTCTTTCGGACTGCGATTGTCCCGCTGAGCATCAAAATACAAGTCGTGCTTCATACTTACCGTAATGCCCTTGAATACCAAATTGTCAAAGCTTTGATCGGCCGTAAAAATACCATTACGCTGAATGTAGTACTTCAAACCTAGTCCGTAGGATGAGGTATTGACATCGGAGTTGGGAGAAAATACATAGCCTTTGTTGATGGCGATAAAGAAATCGCCGAATAGTTTTTGTTCAATGGAAATATCGGGCTGTACCAAGAAACCACCATTGGTTTCTATGCCACCACCACCGCCAGCTCCCATAGAAAATTTCGCAAGGATGTTGGTGCGATTTTGGTTGAAAGAATACAAATAACCAGCTCCTAGAAATACATCCATAAATCCAGCTTGAATGCCATGATAGGCACCGTCTACTTTTAGAAAGGCAAACCAGTTTTCATCAAAGAACGAAGCAAACTCAAAACCTGCCAAACGAATGGTTTCACCGTTGTAGCGTTGGCCACTGGTGCGTTGGGTGCGTCCTTGGATTTTTAAGTTGTTCAGGTGAAACAACAAGGAATTCTTTTTAGCCGCTTGATCCCATCCAGAGTTTTTAAGGGCCTTATTGTCAAAGCTTTGTTCGCTAGCCTTGTAGTTGGCATATTCGTAATCCAAGGGAATCTCAATGCCTACGTTAAACTGACTGCTTTTAATGGCACCACCGTCAAAAAAGTTGACGTAACTCCAACCCGCCTGAACCATAAAATCTTTAAAATCATACCCCATATTCACATGGGGAAGGATGAAGGCACCACCACCATCAGGCGCCCCAGCACCACCGCCACCGCCAAAATGGAATCCTAGATCGGTAAAAAAGCGATCCGAGAGGTATTCTTTTACACCGGCATTCACACCCAAGGTGAAAAATCCACCGCGAATTCCCGTTACAGCTCCGTAAAGACCCACACCGGCATAAGCACCCCAATCGGTCAAGTTGAGGTTGTAATGAATTCCTGTAAAGCCCATATTGGCTTCATTCCCTGGCATTTCAATGGATAAGAAATCTACTTTTCCGAAGGCCGTTTGCTTTTGTTTTTCAGGAACGCCATTGCTTTGGGAAAAGGAGGCTTGGCTGATACAAAGGATGAGGAGTAATGTTACAATCTTTTTCATAATTCAGATTTATGAACCGTAATAATCACGGTTTTTGAGGTTGGTGTATTGCTAATTTTTGCGGTACTTGAAATGGGTACCAAAACATTGGCTTCAGGGAAATAGGTGGCCGTACATTGTGGCGGAATCTCATACGGAATGACCAAAAAGCGGTATGCTTTTCTCGTCTCTCCTTCAAAATGACTGTGCAGATCTACCACATCCAGTTTTTGTAGTCCCATGTTCGCCATATCGGATTCATTCATAAACAGTACCCGACGTTCGTTCAGTACCCCGCGGTATCGATCGTTCAATCCGTATATGGTGGTATTGTACTGATCGTGCGTTCTGATGGTCATCATTAGAAATTCATTGGCCCCGAGTTCAATATCCGAAGGTTTGTTCAAGGTGAAATTGGCCTTACCAGTTTTGGTACTGTCAAACTTGGCATCCCGTGCATTGTTTGGTAAATAAAATCCGCCTTTTACACGTACCCTCTTGTTATAATTGTCAAACCCCGGAATGGTGGCTTCAATTTTATCGCGAATCAAATCGTAATTCCCCACAAGCCCCTCCCAATCGGTCGTTGAGTTTTTCAAGGTGGCCTTGGCCAATCCGGCAACGATGGCGTGTTCTGACTTTAATTCTTTCGAACAAGGTGCTAAATGTCCTCTGGACTGATGCACCACACCCATGGAGTTTTCTACGGATACAAATTGTTCTCCTGAGGCTTGTACATCTTTTTCTGACCTCCCCAAGCAAGGTAGGATGAGGGCTCTTTTTCCGGTTATCAAATGACTTCGATTTAGTTTGGTAGATACTTGTACCGTTAGCTCACAGTTTTGCAAGGCTTCGGCCGTGTATTCGGTGTCTGGGGTGGCCGATAAGAAATTTCCACCCATGGCAAAAAACACCTTGGCCTTGCCTTTGTGCATGGCTTTGATGGCATCCACTACGTCATAGCCATGATGTCTCGGTGCTTTGAAATCAAACTCTTTCTCCAAGCTATCCAAAAAGGCAGGTTTGGGACGCTCCCAAATGCCTACGGTACGATCTCCTTGTACGTTGGAATGCCCACGAACGGGACAGGTACCTGCGCCTTTCTTTCCGATGCTTCCTTTGAGAAGCAGGATGTTCACTACTTCACGAATGTTATCGACCGCGTTTTTATGCTGTGTCAAGCCCATGGCCCAACAGATAATAATTTTTTCGTTTTGGAGGATGAGGTTGGTCGCCTCTTTGATTTGGTCTAGCGTGAGTCCCGTTTGCGGTAACAGTTCCTCTAGGCTATACTGATCTAAATCCGCCAACAAGGCATCAAGTCCCTGTGTTTTTTCTTTGATGAATTTATGGTCGAAAACAGAACCCGGATTCGCATCCTCGGCTTCCTTCATCAGTTTTAAAATAATCTTGAGTAGCGCAACATCACCGTTGATTTTGACGGGTAAGAACAAATCGGTGATTTGCTGTCCAGAACCAATCCATTTGGTCGGATTCTGCGGATCCTTAAAGCGCATCAAGCCTACTTCTGGCAGTGGATTCACGGTAATGATTTTTCCGCCCCTGCGTTTGGTTTCACTCAAGGCACTCAACATTCTCGGATGGTTGGTACCCGGATTCTGACCAATCACCATCACCAAGTCGGCATGGTTAAAGTCGTCCAAGGTCACCGATCCCTTTCCAATACCCAGGGTTTCAGAAAGTGCGGCGCCGCTCGATTCGTGGCACATGTTGGAACAGTCGGGTAGGTTGTTGGTACCAAACTGACGTACAAATAGCTGATACAAATAAGCCGCCTCGTTGCTGGTTCTCCCAGAGGTATAAAAGATGGCCTCATCAGGAGAACTAAGGCTGTTTAATTCATTACCAATAAGTTCAAAAGCTTTGTCCCAACCTATCTCTTCATAATGGGTGGCTCCCTCCGCCAAGTACATGGGATGGGTAATTCGACCGCTTTTACCAATTTCATAATCCGATAGTTTGGCTAGCTCCGCTACAGAATGGGTCGCAAAAAACATGGGTGACACCTTGTTTTTAGTCGCCTCTTCGGCAATGGCCTTCGCCCCATTTTCGCAGTATTCTGCTAAGAAAGCGCGCTTCTCATCAGGGTCTGGCCAGGCACAACCCGGACAATCAAAACCGTAAGTCTGATTCAAGTTTTTAAGCAATCCAATGCCTTTGAACAAACCTACTTCATTGCTAATGTGCGACAAGGCTGATTTGATGGCCGTGGGGCCTACGGAGTGCTTGGGAACTTCGGTAAGTTCAATTCCGGTAAATTCTTCAGGGGGTTGGGCTGGACTGTGTTTAGACATTGGTTAATTTTTCTAATCGATTGATATGGGTGTATACCGTAAGTTTATGAGTTCTGGTAAATCCGATCAAACAAATGCCAAACTCTTTGGCAAAGTCGATCGCTAAGCTCGAACAGGCCGATACGGCCACAACAACAGGAATCTTGGCCACAAAGGCTTTGGTGACGATTTCAAAGGAAACACGACCGCTGACGAGCAAGTAACTTGCGGATTTCAGCATTTGCTGTTGCAGTAAATCCCCAATTACTTTGTCCACCGCATTGTGTCTTCCAATATCCTCTTGTAAGCTTAGCATTTCTCGTTGAGCATTAAAAATACCGGCAGCATGACTCCCGCCAGTGATTTGAAATCCGCCTTGGTTTGCGGCCATTTCTTTCATCATTCCATGAATGTGGTTGGCATTAAAATGCCGAGCCGTTGATAGTTGTTCTCCTTCTACCTGAAGGTTCTCCAATTCGGTTTTTCCGCAGATTCCGCAAGAGGAAACCGATAGGAGGGTTCGTTTGTTCATATAGCCTTTCCCCAGTTGATCTTGGGGGATGGTGACATTGATAATACTCGGAATTCCGTTTTCTTCTTTGGTGATTTCCGCAGGTAAAGATGTGTTGCCTTTGTAAATATCTTCTGCATAGAGCAAACCGCGAATCAAGGCCATGTCGTTACCCGGAGTGCGCATCACTACCGTGTATGCTTCGCTATTGATATTGATTTGCAAAGGGGCTTCCACCACAATGGCATCTTCAATTTCATGGAAACTGTCTTGCTGAATTTTTAATCCTTGGTAGAAATTGGTCTGCATATAAGAACTCAAGTCTAACAAAAATACGGAATCTGAAGTTTTTAGATTTATTGGGATTTGCCAAATTTCTTACAAAGAATACAGGTGAGTTTGTTCTTCATGTTTTTGGTGAAAAACAAATAGTGCTGACCACCGTCTTTTAGTTTCAATTCCTTCCGAATTTGCACCACCGATTTCGGAAAATTACGTGTGGTGATGTTGGCTTTTTTCTCTGGTAGTAATTGCTGAATTTTCTTTCGGTCATAGGGCACTACTGCCTCAATTTGAAAGCTTCTCCCTGGAAATTCTTCCAAGGCTTCAGAAGTGTACAAATGCGCGTGTTCTTGCAATTTAAATACAGGAAGCTGCTTGGTAATTTCGTGAAAGCCACCACTTTTAAGCAGAGCGGCATTGGGCTCGTAGAGGTACTGTAATGGCTCTGAATAGTTGGAGTAGGAGTGATCTCCGAAATTAAAAGCAAAGGACTGTTGTTGGTCTTTTTGGAAGTTTACCGTTTGAATTTTTACGGCTGCTACTTCTTTTTGTTCCAGTAGGAATAACAATTCTTTTACCTCGTTATTCACGGCAACGATATGCACTTCCGTCACATATTTGAGTTCCTTCAAGGTATTGCTAATATCCAACATGGGCGATAGTTTCACCAGCACCGAAGTGGCATTGCGAAACAGGAAATCGACCTTGGGCGGCAGGTAAGGTACGCAGTCTTTTAACAAAAACACCTTGCCTTTTACTCCATCACGTCTCGAAGGATCGATAAACATCCAGTCATACACTGTCTCTTGCTCTTTGATAAATCGCATTCCATTGGTAGCCTGAACGGTAATGTTTTGTTGTCCTAATACTTCATAGTTGTGAGCCACAACTTGGGCCAAGTCCTCATTGATTTCACAATAGGTAACACTTTCAAATTGTTGCGCGAAGTAGTAGCTGTCAATTCCGAAGCCGCCCGTCACATCAATCAAGCTTTTACCAGAAACAATGGAAGCCTTGTATTGGGCAGTAATCTCAGAAGAACTTTGTTCGATGGAAACTTTTGGCGGAAAGTAAATATTAGCCGTTTGAAACCATGTTGGTAGTTTCTTCTCGGCCTTGCGTTTGCTCTCCAATTGCTGTAACAGCTCTTGAATGTTGATGTCTGCAAAGGGAGATCCTTTTAAGACCAAACTAGGTGCGTCTTTCTTATAGTTCTTGTCTATAAAATCTTGAACATCAGCACGTAATAAGTTCTGGTTGAGGGCCAATTAAATGTCTTTGGTTAAGGATTTTACAATCTTATTCTCTGATAAAAACTCTTTCAAAATCACCCGAAGTACAGTATAAGACGGAACAGCAATGATCATACCCACAGCTCCCATCAAAATGCCGCCAATGATGATGACCAAAAAGATTTCCAACGGATGCGCCTTGGTGGCGGTGGAGAATATTTTAGGCTGACTAAAGAGATTGTCTACCAATTGGGCCAACGCAAATCCGATCATCACATAAATGGTGGTCGGTAAGATTTCCGATTGGAAATCCAGCCCCAGATTACTGGTCATGGTTAACAGGATGAGCAACAAGCCACTGATGATAGGTCCCACATAAGGAATGATATTTAGAATGGCACAGAGTAGGGCAATGACCACGGCGTTTTTAATGCCGAAAATGAGCAATACAATGGTATAAATCACAAAGAGAATGAGGATTTGCAGGAGTAATCCTACAAAGTATCTTGATAACAATCCGTTGATTTTTTCAAGGGAATCATACATTTTTCGTTCTTTTCCAGTGGGAGTCATGGTCAAAATCACTCGCTTCAGTAGCAAGGAGTCCTTCATAAAGAAGAAGGAGATAAAAAGTACCGAAAACAATCCTGCGCTCAAAGAGCCAAAGGCACCAATGATTCCGTTGATGATATTCGGAATTTCTCTGAATCCAGAGAAAACATCGGAGTTCTTTAATTCATCGAGAATGTCAATATCCTTCGTTTTAAAGTACTTGTCAATTTCAATAAAGGTACTTTCCAAATTGTCGGCCAGGCCTTCTTTTTGTAGGAGGGATAGGCTTTCACTTTGTTCTGTGATCAATGGGATGAACAACCCCACAATACCAATGGTAATCCCGATGTATAAAAACATCGTGAAGATGACGGCCAGCGTATTCGGAAATTTCAATTTCTTGCGTAAGAACAGAATGAAAGGTCTGGCAATTAAACTGATCACGGCCGCAATAATGATGTAAATCAAGACCGTTTTGATGGTGTACAGAAAATAAAGTCCCAAAACGACACCGGCAAGGATGCCTACCGCTTTCAGGATTCCTATGGTGATTGATTTGCTATTCATAACTAGTAGGCTTTTGCATCGCCCATGCTTAATCTTCTTCCACTACTAAAAGTATGATTTTTTGGCAATAAGGTTCCGCTTTCTGTGGTGAACCATTCGTCCCAAGTAGCCGGAACTTGTTTCATACGCATGCTCGGTACAGTCATCAAGTATTTTACCGGCAAATAGGTACTGTCTACTACCCAAATATAAGAATCGCCCGGAGTGGTTCCGCCTTGGGTGAAATTTACTTCCAAAGCCGTTTGACCGTCGACACTTGTCAAACTTCGAACCACGCCGTCATCAAAGATTTTGTGCGGTGCCACCAACCAGAAATTATCATTGTTGAAGATGTCCCAAGCACGTTTTACAATTTTCGCATCGGCTGTTTCTTGCTTTTTATCGTTGAAGTATACGGTACTCTTTTCGCGAGCCGCCGGGTACAAATTCACACGAATGGTATCCCAAGAAACATCTACGATATGATCTTTTTTGTTCCACTTAAAATATCTGCGTCCGCCAAAACTCCATTCGATGGTATTGGTGGTTTTGTACTTGTCGTGCTTGATGCGTTTGAGAATTTTCTCGGCAAAGGCATTGGCATCCGGATTGTAGGCTTTTACCTCACCCATCGGAATTTCCATACCCATTAAGGACAGGGTATGCGTGGTAGGTAAGAGAATACCAGCTTCTGTTTTTTTAAGGTTGTTCCAGGAAGCTGCTACGCCTCCAATCGGAATGATACCCACCCACATTTTGTAAGAAACAGGCACAAAATTGGAATCTACTTCCCACAAATACGAATCACCGGGTGTAGAGCCTCCTGAGGTATAGGTTACCATCAGTTGTTCTTTTCCATCAACAGTTACAATGCTACGTTCTGTGCCCTCGTCCATGATTTTATAAGGAGCTACCAACCAAAAAGAATCGTTGTTAAAATTGTTGTAGGCATATAAGATCAACTCTTCATCAAAAGCATTGTCTGGGTTGGCCAAAATTTCACTTTTGTCCTTGTCGTTGGGATACAATTTCACTTTGTTTCCATCCCAAGAAACTTCTACATAACCTGCTGCTTTGTACCAGGAATAATAGTTTTTGTTTCGAAAACTCCATTCTAGTACTTCGGTCTTGTCAAAGGCCTTTTGATTGATGGCGCGTTGAATTTTTAAAGCCAATTGTTCTGCTTTATCACCTTTTTCCCCTGTTGGAATTGATTCGTTGTTGGTAAAATAAACGATACCGACGAATAGGATTACCAAGCCAAGGATAATGCCTAAACCTTTAATTAATTTTTTCATGTGTATGGATGCGTTGTTGGATTCCGTATGCTAATTCTTCGGCTGCCTTGGGATGAAACCGAAACCAGAGTTCAGGTTCAATCAATTCCAGTTCAGCCAGTGCTAAATTACCACTATTATCGATAAATGCGTCAACTCGGGCGTAAATTGGTGACGCTTCACAACAACTCACGGTAAACTCGGCAAAATCGATCTCTTCTTGCGAAGGCTCATACCATTGAACGGTGCCACCAAAATCGTCCTGTACTCTAAAATCGCCAGTTTTGGCAATTTTAAGAATGGCGTGTGTAAACTTGCCATTCATCACCATGTAGGACACTTCTCCTTTGGTGACAATGTTGTGCTGAAAAGGTTGGAGCATCATGGCTTCTTGCGTGATGAGCTGGCGGTATTTTTCTTCATAGTCACCAACCATTTCGGAAGTAATTCGATAGGTTTCTCGCGCAGCTCCTGAAATACAAGGTTTTAATACAAACTCGGAATAATTATGTTCTTCGGCTAAGGCTGATAAGGATTTGGATGTTCCTTGTTCAATAAACACGGTTTCACAAATATTCACACCCTTTTCTTGAAGATCCAATAGGTAATGCTTGTCGATGTTCCAGCGGATGATGGCTTCGGAATTTAATAATTGCGTTTGTCGACTCACACGATTCAACCAGTTGGAAAATTCATCAAAGCGATCAAAGTAATCCCAAGTTGTTCGAAATAGAATGAATTGGGTGCTGTTCCAATCAAAATTGGGGTCATCCCAAGCCAAACGTTTTACCTTGTAATCCAAAGCCTCCAAGGCGTCTACCACCAATTGGTCTTCTTTCAAAAGGTTTTGAATATAGTCTTCTTTTGAATCTGGTTGTACGTATCGCGAATCTGTTAATACAACAATATCTGTAGTCTTCATCGGTATTCGGGTGCAATGTCTTTTAAGCGATTTGATTGTTCTTTGGCTTTCTCAAGATCTTTTGGAGCGTAGATCCTTTTAGTTGAAGCCGGATGACTCTCTAGTTCCTGCCGAGGCCGAATCGGTCTGGGAACAAAATTGCCACCACAACTCGGACAAACATTTTCAAATACACCTATTGCACAATCGGTACAATAGGTGCATTCGAAAGAACAAATCATTGCATCCGTAGATGTGTTGGGCAAATCTTTGTTACAATGTTCACAGTTTGGTCTAATTTCAAGCATTTGATGCTGTTGATTTTAGTCTTTTGATAATGGTTCCCAATTGACCAAGATGGTAGATATCATGATGTAACATTCCGTTGATCAGAAATTTGTATTGGTAATTTCCTTTAAAATCGGTGTCATAATATTCTTCCTCTAGAAACGAATCTTCCTTTTCCTCAAGTAGCAAAATGATTCGCTTGAGGGTTTCATCATACTCTGATTTGAGCGCCGTCCATCCAATGGCTTTCAACTTGTTTTCGGGCAGCCAATTTTCTTCACAGGCATCTGTTTTACTTCCTTTTCCTGTTTCGATTTTTAAAATGGCTTCTCGTCTCCAAAGGTTCATATGGGAAATGATATCGGCAATGCTATGCAAGTCCGGATGAGGTCTTTCAAATACCAATGCCGAATCGATTCCGTCTAATTTGCTTTTATAGGTGTTACCGATCCATGGTTTGCCCTCTTGAATTTCCTTCAATTGTTCAATAATGTGTCGGATCAATACCTTCATGTCGCTCTTACTTGTCGTTTTTATAACCTTTCGGACGCTTCCAACGAATCGGTGCCTTGGGCTCTTTTTTCATTTTAAATTCTTGGGTCTCGAGCAATTTCAAGGCTTCTTTTACCGCTCTTTCTAGCTGCGGATCTTTGCCTGCCAACACACTTTTCGGATCTTGAATCACTTCAATATCTGGAGCTACACCTTCGGCTTCAACCGCCCATTCGCCATTGACATCGAAGAATCCACCTCGTGGTGCTACCATGCGTCCACCATCAATAAATCGTGGCGTATCCCAGGTACCAACGAGTCCGCCCCAAGTACGGGTTCCTACCATTGGTCCGATGTTCTTCATCTTAAACATATAAGGCAATAAGTCACCACCCGAACCAGCACGTTCGTTGATGATCATCACTTTTGGTCCCCAGATACCTGCCATCGGCGTGGTCCAAGGTCTTCTGTCGTTGGCCTTGCTATTGAAATATCCGAAGAGTTCGCGCGCCATGATGTCGATCATATAATCGGCAGCAGAACCACCGCCATTGTTTCTTTCGTCGATAATAGCGCCCTTCTTGTCTTGTTGTGAGAAATAGTAGCGATTAAAACTTGTAAATCCGCCACCGCCAGTATTTGGTACATATACATAGGCCAGCTTTCCGTTAGAGAGTTGGTCTACCTTGCGGCGATTCCCTTCAATCCAATCGATGCCTCTTAAATTACGTTCGCTAGCAATTGGTTTTACCAAAATCTCGCGAGCGCCATCTATAGAAGGAGCCGAGTTCACGGTGATGTAGATCTCTCTACCTGAGGTTTGTTCCAAGAGGCTATACGGATTTGTTTTGCTGGTCAATTCCGTTCCGTTAATGCTTAAGATATAATCACCTTCGTTGACATTCATTCCAGGCAATCCTAAGGGTGCATTGAAATTCGGATTCCAACGCTCCCCTCGGTATATTTTGGAAATTTTATAACGGCCTTTGTCTGCTACAAAATCACAGCCTAACAATCCGACAGGCACGCGATTCAAATCAGGAAAATCACCTCCAGAAACATAGGAGTGTCCCACGGCCACTTCACCGCTCATAATGTCTACCACATAGTTCAAATCGGTACGATGACGCACGTGATCAATCCAAGGTGCATACCACTTGTATACCTGTTTCCATGGTGCCCCATGTACATTATCTACATACAAGAAATCGCGCATAAATCGCCATCCTTCTTTAAAGATTTGATGGTAAGCGGCTTGCGGATCTAACTTGATTTTCATGTTGGTCTTTAAACGTCCTTTGCCTGGTTTTACAGGAGCTTTGCTACTGTTGAGTAACCAACTTCCGCGGGAATTTAGTAAAGTGAAATTGCGATCTGCAGAAGCCGTCATGGAAGAAACACCTTTGCTGTAAACCGTAGCTTTTTGCTTGGCAATGTCGTAGGAATGAACCGTTAGTCCGAAAGCATTCGGAATACTTTCAGCGATGAATACTTTGCCTTTCGGTCCTTTTAACAGTGCCACATAATTTCTTGCTGGAAGACGCATCGGAACGGCTCTGTCAAACAATCCCTTTTCGTCAATCACTACGGTTACCTCCTTCGATTTTTTACTACCTTTTTTCTTGTCGGAAGACTCCTCATCCGTCTTCGGAAGGTTCGGAGCTTTGTCGGCCGAGTTCAACACAACGGCATACAAGCTTCTCGTTACACTTGGGTCATAAGAACTCATATCCAACCAACCAGACTGTAATCCGTAGTTGGTGCTTGCCAAGGTGTATAAATACTTCCCAGAGGCATCCCAAACCGGCGTAATGGCATCGGCAATTGGGTCTGTCAATTGTAGTGTTTTTCCACTGTCGATGTTGTAAGCGAAAATGGACTTAAAATGGCTGTCATTTTGTTTGGCGAAGGCGATCCATTTGCTATCGGGTGACCACACGGGATTCATCGCTCTGTTCGGATGTGCGTAGCGGTCGGTAGCTACTTTCTTCGATTTCTTGGTCTCTAAATTGGTAATCCAAATGTTATAGTCGGTATCCGTAAAAGCAAGGTGTTTGCCGTCTGGCGACCAGTCTGGTGTAAAGTAGAAGGTCGGATTCGGAATCTTTATGGTCGATTGGTTTTGGCCGTTTTGATCGGCAATGACCAATTGGTATTCGCCACTCTTATCGGAGAACCAAGCCACCTGATCACCTTTAGGGGACCAAATCGGATAACGATCGGCAACACCAGGGGAGTTGGTTAAGTTTCTCCAAGTTCCGTTTTCTTTTGGAACGGTAAAGATCTCACCACGATACTCGAAAATAGCGCGCTTTCCTTTCGGTGAAAGATTGGCATTGCTGAGGTTTCTACCGGTCACATTTTCCCAACGAGGTCTAGAGAAATTTAAATCGGCCTTCACCTCAATGTTCAATTGTTTGGAGGCCATGGTGTTCGGATTCAAATAGTGAAGGTAACCTCCTTGTTCGTATACGATTCCGTTGGAATTGGAATCCAAACTTTTCACATCAAATTTCTTGTGAAAGGTAATTTGCTTTTCTGTTTTGGTTTTCGGATTGAAAGACCAAATGTTGGCCGTATAATCACGTTCTGAAATAAAATATACCGAACCATTGTGCCAAACAGGATCCAAGTGTCTTTCCTTGTCTTTTTGGTCGGTGCGGATGAGGTCTTTTGTTTTTAAGTCTACTATCCATATCGGCATGGCTTGTCCGCCTCTATAGTTTCGCCATTCAGCATCCCATCCTGTAATTGGCGTATAGGCAACATAATTGCCATCTTCAGATACTTCTCCATACGCAGCTCTCGGAACTCCTAAAGAAACCGGTAATCCACCTTTGGGAGAAACCGTGTAGAATTTATTGGTTTGTGTAGGTCTGGATTCTCTACCAGAGCGAAAAAGTATCTTTCCATCCGGCGTCCATCCTTGAACGAAATCGCCACCAGGGTGAAAGGTCAATCGCCTGGGTTCACCACCTTCCGCTGGAATGATGTAAACATCAGTATTTCCATCGTATTGCGCCGAAAAGGCAATCCATTTTTCATCGTAGGAGAAATGTGGTAAGGATTCGTAGCCGATGTCGCTGGTAAGTCGAATGGCAGTGCCACCGGATAGCGGAGCTTTCCATAAATCATTGGCATAGACAAATACTACGTGTGTTTTTGATAAGGTGGGTTGACGCAATAACTGCGTTCCTTGGGCGTAGATACCCATCACTCCTAAGAAAAAGAGTGCAGAGACGAATCGTTTCATGTAAGTTTGGTTTAGAATTGTTCGTCTAAAGATAAGAAATTAAGACATCTTATTTTGCGAACAACTGCCCCATATCTTTGAAAGCCTTGAATTCCAAAGGATTCCCTTCAGGGTCGTTAAAGAACATGGTGGCTTGCTCACCCACTTGCCCTTTGAAACGAATGTAGGGTTCGATGATGAATTCGGTATTGGCCTTTTGAAGTCGATCGGCCAAGTTTTCCCAGTCCTCCCAAGACAATACCACCCCGAAATGCGGAACGGGTACATCGTGTCCGTCAACCGGATTCGAAATAATGCTTGGTTCAAATCCGTCTTTCTGGTGAATCACCAATTGGTGTCCAAAGAAATTGAAATCCACCCAATGGGTATCGCTTCGTCCTTCCTCGCAACCTAAGGTCTCACGGTAGAAGGTTCTACAAGGTTCTAAACTTTTAACTGGAATCGCTAAGTGAAAGGGTTGTACCATGGTTTTTTGTTAGTTGTTAGTCTTTAGTTTTTAGTTTTTAGTCGTCAGTCTTGGGTCTTTAGTTGATAATTGTTTATTGTTAACTGATAATTGATCATTTTCTCCTGTCTCCTGTCTCTTGACTCTTGTTTACTGCCTCTTTTGTTTTTGGCCTTTGGCCTTTGGCTGTTGGCGATTAGTTTTTAGTCGATAGTCTTGAGTCTTTAGTTGATAATTGTTTATTTTTCCTGTCTCCTGTCTCCTGTCTCTTGACTCTTGTTTCTTAGCCTTTATCCTTAAGCTCATTCTATTACTAATTTATTGAATTATTAAATCATTGATTCTTGTCTCCTAAATCCCTGACATTTTCAAATCATCCAATCATCAAATTATCCAATCATTAAATCATTAAATCATTAAATCATTCAATTATTAAATCATTAAACTATTCCCTCCCTATTTGATCAATAATCTCCTCAAAATTCTCCTCGTCTGCTGGTGAAGGAGCATTGTTTAAGACGATTTTATTATTACCATCTAAGATAACATATCGCGGAATAGCATTCACTTTAAAGAATTTGGAAATTGCCGATTTTCTTCCCTTTAAGAGGTAGTATGAATTGTTCTTATTCAGCGTGGTTGAATACTTTACATTGGCTTCTAACCATTTCTGATAGTTGTCTTCAGGGGAGATATAAATCCAGTTGACCTGTTTTTGCGTTTCTAATTTGGTTTTAAAATCCCGACCGTTTTTAATTTGCTTGATACATGGTGGACACCAGGAAGCCCAGAAGTTCATCACTTTTATATTGTCGCCTGATTTTTTGATAAGCCCTCCAATGCTAAGGGTGTCACCTTCAATATTGACCAGCTTACTTTTTAAGGTATATGCTTTTAGATCAAACTTAAATCGGTTTAAATCTTCTTTGATGGCTTCCAGCGTATTTTTGCTCTGTTGGTACTTGTAAGAGTTTTCGTATTCTTCAATAGTTGTTTTCAAAAGTTCAACAGTAGTTTCGCTCTTTCCGAATCCGAAGCTGTGAAAATCAATGATCATTCTAAGAATGGCTTTTCTTTTAATCTCGTCTTGAAAATTAGCTTCAATAAATTTCTTTTCGGCCAAGAATTTTTCTGTGGAGTAGGGTACAAAGTTGGCATCCAAAAAATAGTATCGGATGTACTGATTGAGGTTCATTTTTACAAAGGCTGAGTTTTGAAAAATCTCAAGCTCGTTAAACTCTTCAGAGGTCACTCTTTCGAAGTAATCTTGCAAATCAAAAATTACCTCCGGATTCGCTTGCTGTTCCTTGTAAATCAGTTCATACAATACATCTGAGTCATTAAAATACAGTCCTTCAACATGATCGGCTTTCACAGTAACGGGAGCAATGAGATTGTGCAAGTATTCATGTCTTAAATCCGCTCGAACAATTCGCTCAAAGGTTTTTGATTTGATTTGATGTGTTTTGAGGTAATTATCCAGGAAGCTTGTTTTTTTGTTGTAAATCGAGTCTGCGACCTCCTTGTAAGCCATTAAATCTCCCCGATACGGATGCCTTTGGTATAGGGATGTGTGTTCGTAAAATTCAGAGTAAAAATTATTGAAAACAGCATTTTTACCAAAGAATTTCATCTTTTCATTTCGTATCTCAATATGGATGGAATCACCTGGGATAAGGAATATTCTTCCCTTGGATGATTCTGTTTTTTTGATTGGTACCTGAACCCAGGTTAGTAGTGGTTGTGTAAGGGAGTCTACTACGACAAAAATGGAATCCTTGGATATTTTTTTGGTAACATTCGGACTAGTGTAATTGCTTAGGTATCCTTCATTGAACAAATCGAAGAACCGAAACATTTTGGAGTCATCTGTACTGCCCGTGATTACCACCTTTTGAGATGTAGGTACGTCTTGCAAACCTTCTAGTAGAGGGTCTGTGGTTTTTTTGTCGGAATCTTTATCTAGTATTTTAGTGCAACCAAGAATTCCGATGAATAGGAAAATAAGAATGTACGGCGTTTTCATTTTTAATCGGTCATTTTCTCCTGTCTCTTGACTCTTGTTTCTTAGCCTTTAGCTGTTGGCGATTAGTTTTTAGTCTTTAGTCGTTAGTCTTTAGTTGCTAATTGGTAATTGATAATTGACTATTACTTCTAACTTCTAACTTCTAACTTCTAACTTCTAACTTTTAACTTTTAACTTTTAGCCTTTGGCTGTTGGCGATTAGTTGTTAGTCGTTAGTCTTGAGTCTTTAGTTGATAATTGTTTATTGTTAACTGAAAATCGTTCATTTTCTCCTGTCTCCTGTCTCCTGTCTCCTGTCTCTTGACTCTTGTTTCTTGATTCAATAGATCATTAAATCATCAAATCATCAAATTATCCAATCATTAGATCATTAAATTATTGAATTATTCAATCATTAATAATTGTCAAAACCCTACCGCCGTATCATCGCCTCTAGGATCCGCACCACCTTCATAGCTTCCGTCGGGTAGTACTAAGATGGCATCTACTTTTCCGATGATGGGTGTTCGTTTGGTATTCAGTTTGTATCCTAGTGCTTCAAGCTCTTTAAGCGTCTTTTCATCAAACTTGTTGGGTTCAATGCGAATTTCATCGGGCAACCACTGGTGGTGAAAACGAGGTTGGTTTACCGATTCCTGCATGCCCATACCGAATTCGTGAACATTTAAAATGGTTTGCAATACGGAAGTAATAATGGTAGATCCACCAGGAGTTCCCACAATCATCCAAAGCTTTCCATTTTTCTCTACAATTGTTGGTGTCATGGAACTTAGCATGCGCTTCTCGGGTTCAATTTTGTTGGCTTCTGCACCCACCAAACCAAACATATTCGGAACACCTGGTTTGCTGGAGAAATCGTCCATTTCGTTGTTTAAGAAGAATCCTAAATCAGACACGTAAATTTTTGATCCGTAGGCTCCGTTTAGGGTAGTGGTCACCGAAACCGCGTTACCAAATTGATCCACAATGGAGTAATGGGTGGTTTCGTCACTTTCAACAACCTCAATGGTTCCGGGATTGATGTCTTTTGAAGTGGTTGCTTTGTTAAAAGAGAAGCTCGCCATACGTTCTTTGGCGTATTCTTTATCGATTAGTTCCTTGATGGGAATACTCACAAAATCAGGGTCGCCTAAAAAGTAACTACGATCGGCGTAGGCTCGTCGTTCTGCTTCCACCATCACTTGCATGGCTTTGGTGGAATTGGGTTTGTAAGTATGTAAATCGAAAGGCTCAATGGCATTCATGATTTGGGCCAAACAAACTCCGCCACTAGAAGGAGGTGCCATGGAAATTACTTTGAGGTCATCGTAAGTGAATGTCACTGGATCACGCCACTTGGCTTCGTATTTCTCCAAATCCTGTAGCGTTATGATTCCTCCATTGGATTGCATAAAGTCAACAAAGATTTCGGCGGTTTTTCCTTTGTAAAATTCATCTCTACCGTTGTCGCGAATTCGTGTGAGGGTTTCCGCCAAAGCTTGGTATTTGATGGTATCTCCTTCATTCCAAACTTGATGAAATAAGGTCGAGTCCTTATTAGCCTCCCAAAAGGAAGGCTTGTATTTTTTGATGCGTTTGTCTTGTTTTTGAGTAACGATCACACCACGTTTGGCAAGATCAATGGAAGGTTGAATGATGTCTTTAAAAGGAAGTGTTCCGAATTTGTTGTACACCTCAAAGATTCCGGCAATGGTTCCAGGAACACCAACGGAAAGTGGTGTTTTGGTACTTTTTCCTTTGATCACATCACCATTCTCGTCCAGAAACATATCCGTAGTAGCGGCCAACGGTGCTTTCTCCCGATAATCCAGAGCTCCGATGGAACCGTCGTTTTTACGGTAGACCATAAATCCGCCTCCACCTAAATTTCCAGAATACGGATAGGCTACGGCAAGGGCCAATTCCGTGGCAACCATAGCGTCAAAGGCATTGCCGCCTTTTTCAAGCATTTGCAATCCGATTTTTGAGGCTTCAACTCGCGCGGAGACCACCATGGCCTTATTGGAGGTTACGCCAACAATTCGCTCCTCTTTACAGGAGGAAAATAGGACGAATAAAGCGATGAAAATGTAGCTGTATTTCATGAATGGGTATTTTCTATTTCGGTTAGTTTTTGTTGTGCAAAGGATTGCAAATCGTCAAAAAAGGTATGGAAATCTTGCTCGAATTCGTTCTCGTGCGATCTCAGGTCTTCAATAGCCAAATGCATTTGGGACTTCATTTTTGACCTACGGTTCATTCCGTCTAAAACTTGCGCAATGGTATCCAAATCGCGGTAATTCACCAACAAGTCATACTGAATCATATAACCTGAAAAGCGTTGCGTCTTGGTTGGAAGATTTGGCATGTTTTCCAGTAATTCGTAGACATGCTGGGCGAAAATATCCAAAGGCATGCTTGAATATCGCTCCCAGTTTTTAGCCAAGTAGTAATCGTAGAAGATGTCAATGATTACGCCATCATAATGACGATAGCGAGGATGCAATCGATCTTTGCTGATTTTTACAATGGGATGTTTGTCGGTGTACTCGTCTATTGCTCGATGCAATAAAATTCCTCTCTGAATACCTTTGTTGTAGTTGAACATTTCTTTACCCTTGATATGGTCGGCAATAAAGTTGCCAATCATAATATCCTCATCATTGTCGGATAAAAATAAATGGGCAAGGAAATTCATGGAGGAGGTATGTGATTATTTTTTCTTTACTAAGAGTTCTTCAACACTAAGTTTTTCAGGTCGGTAGGAATTGACTTTAGCGTCACTTGGGTAACCAAAGGAAATGCCGCATACCAATTCATAGCCTTTGGGGACATCGTAGTATTTGTCGACGGGTTCTCTCCATAGGTTTAAAGCGCCTTGCGGGCAGCTACCTAGACCCTTTGCGGTACATGCCAGCATAAAGTTTTGCATAAAAATACCCGTATCTACTAAGGCTGTGTATTTCATTTTCGGATCGGCGTAAATCCATATTGCAGCGGGAGCACCAAAGAAGTAGAAATTCTTCTCGAGCTCTTCGTTTCTTTTTTTACGGTCTTCCTTTTTAATCCCCAACACTTCGTACAAGCCAATGGCCGTTTTTACGCGTCGGTCTTGATAAATGCCTGGATATTTCCCTTGAATGGTTTGGTAGACTTTGTTTGGTGTCAACCGATATTGGTAAGCTGTGATTAGCTTTCCGAAGATGTTTTTCTTTCGAAGCGTCAGCGATTTTCGATACTTGTTAGTCAGGTCTTCTCCGATAGCCTGTAAGGTATCTCCCGTAGCAACTACCACCTTAAATGGTTGGGTGTTAGAGCTTGAGGGAGCTTCTAAAGCTTCTTTTAAAAGCTCTTGGATAAGGTCTTCTGAAACGGGTTTGTCTAAGAAGTCACGAACACTTCTTCTTTTTTTATTGACTTCTTCAAAGGTCATGTGGCACGGAAATAATGAATCCGAAAATACGGAAAATATTTCAAGGAAAGGTCATGGTATTAAGAACCAAGAAACAGGATTCACGAGACAAGAATGAACTACTAAATGAATTAATGGTTAAATTAATGAATAATTGAGTGACTAAGCGCCAAGAGCTAAAAGCCAATGGCTTTGGACAAGAACCAGGAAAGAAGAGACAGGAGTCAAGATTCAATGATTTAATAATTTAATGATGTAATGAGCTAGTAGCAAACTGCCAAAAGCGAAGAATCAATGATCAATGATCAATTATCAGTTAACAACTAACATCTAAAGACTACCGACTAATAACTAAAGACTAACAACTAAAAACTAAAAACTGAAAACTAAAAAACCCCCACCGAGGTAAGGATTTGAATTATAAAAGTTTTGTCAATTTCTTAGTTGTTCAGCATGACTGGCATTACCAACATGGTAATCTGTTCTCCTTCTTGCGTACCATCAATCGGAGTTAAGATTCCCGCTCTGTTTGGCAAAGACATTTCCAACATGACTTCACTAGAACTTAAATTCCCAAGCATTTCACTTAAGAAACGTGAGTTGAATCCGATTTGCATATCGTCACCTTGGTAGTCACAGCTCAATCGCTCGTCTGCTTTGTTGGAGAAATCCAAATCCTCCGCAGAAATATTCAATTCCGTACCCGCCATTTTCAAACGAATCTGATGAGTGGTCTTGCTTGAGAAGATAGACACACGTTTTACAGAGTTTAAGAATGATCCTCTGTCAACCGTTAATTTATTCGGATTCTCTTTCGGTATTACCGCCTCGTAGTTTGGATATTTCCCGTCAATCAAACGGCAAACCATCACCACATTGTCAAAGGTGAATTTGGCATTGGCATCGTTGTACTCGATAACCACCTCAGAATCCGTAGAAGAAAGAATTCCCTTTAAAAGATTCAATGGTTTTTTAGGCATGATGAATTCAGCCGTCTCATTCGCCGTTACATCGGTTCTTGAGTATTTTACCAATTTGTGAGCATCTGTTGCCACAAAGGTCAAACTCTGTGTGCTGAATTGGAAGAATACCCCACTCATTACAGGACGTAAATCATCATTCCCTGCGGCGAATAAGGTTTTTGAAATTGCCGTACTTAAAATTTGTGCAGAAACGTTGGTGGTACTTGGAGAAGCCAAGGTCACCGCTTTTGGAAATTCGTCGCCTGCAAAATAGGCCATGTCATACTTTCCTTGATCTGAGCTAATTTCAATAGTACTCTCTCCCTCAGTTTTAAAGGTCAAAGGCTGATCTGGAAAAGTTTTTAAGGTATCTAGTAACAATCGAGCCGAAACTGCGATAGATCCTTCCGAATCACTTTCTACTTCAATTACAGAGCTAATTGTTGTCTCTAAGTCAGAAGCTGAAACCTTCAATGTATTCTCTGAAAGTTCTAATAAAAAGTTATCTAAAATAGGTAAGGTATTGTTGCTATTGATAACGCCACCTAATACTTGTAATTGCTTTAACAATTGGGAACTAGATACAATAAATTTCATGTGAAAAAATTTCAATATTGAACTACAAATATATTCTAATTAAATGATTTTTAAAATTAATTTATCAACACCAAAACCGCCATTTGTTGATGGTTTTACAAACGTTATAATTATGTTAAGGCAGGTCATTTGCCTTTGAAAAAAACTATTTTTGTTTGACTCAACTCCAAATAATTTATGAGAAAAATAGCATTAGTTTTATTCGTAACTTTATGTTATTCAGTTCATTCGTTCGGTCAAAAGCCGAAGAAACTAACTTCCAACCAGATTTACGAAAAAATTCAGAAGCTCAATTTTTTGGGAACGGCACTCTACATTGCGGCCCATCCTGATGATGAGAATACACGATTAATTGCCTATTTGGCTAACCAAGTGAAAGCAAGAACCGGATACCTATCCTTAACACGAGGAGATGGCGGTCAAAATTTAATCGGACCTGAAATACGAGAATTATTAGGCGTAATTCGGACTCAAGAATTACTTGCTGCTCGTGGTGTAGATGGAGGCGAACAACTTTTTACGCGCGCCAATGATTTTGGTTACTCCAAACACCCAGATGAGACCTTAGAAATATGGGACGAGAAACAGGTGTTGAGTGACGTGGTTTGGGCCATTCGTAATTTTAAACCAGACATTATCATCAATCGTTTCAATCATAGAACACCGGGGACCACTCATGGACATCATACCGCTTCGGCCATGCTAAGTGTTGAGGCTTTCGATTTGGTGGGAGATGCTACCAAGTTTAAAGATCAGTTGAAGCAAACCGAAACGTGGCAGCCCAAGCGTCTGTTCTTCAACACTTCATGGTGGTTTTATGGTAGCCAGCAAAATTTTGAAAAGGCCACCAAAGGGAATCCGAATTTTCTCTCTTTTGATGTAGGAGTTTATTATCCTTTAAAAGGACTGTCAAATAACGAATTGGCATCCATTGCGAGCAGTCAGCATTTATGTCAAGGATTTGGACGATTGACTACTCGTGGTTCCCAGACAGAATACGTTGAGCTATTAAAAGGACAACCGATGAAGGATCAAAGCGATTTGTTTTCGGGAATCAATACCACATGGAATCGAATTGAAGGTGGAGGAGAAATAGGAGATATCTTATATGAGGTTGAAGACAATTTCGATTTTGTGAATCCGTCCAAACATCTTCCTGCCTTGATTGAGGCCTACAAGAAGATTGAAATGTTAGGCGATGCGCATTGGAGGGATTTAAAATTGAAGCAAATTCGGGAAGTTATTGAGGCTTGTGCCGGATTGTATTTGGAGGTTTCGGCAAGCGCTTCTACCACCACTACAAACGCTGAGATTGACTTAAACATCGAAGCTTTGAATCGAAACTCTGATGCTTCTGTGTTTTTACAGTCCATCACCTTTGAAGCGGAAAAAAGGTTGACATGGGTACAAGAATTACAGTTAAAATCCAATCAAAAACAAAACTTGAAGAAGACCATTTCTGTGGGCAATTTGGGAACTACTGATCCTTATTGGTTGCGAAACGAATGGTCGTTAGGGATGTATAAGGTTGACGATCGACAAATGATTGGAAAACCAGAGACTCCAAGAGCTATTCGGGCGATATTTAACCTGATCATCGATGAGGTGGAAGTTTCCATCCCTAAGGATGTGATTTACAGGTATTCAAGACGTGATAAGGGTGAGTTGTACGAGCCTTTGGAAATTTTACCCAAGGTGACCACCAGCTTAAAGGAGAAGGTGATGATCTTCTCAGGAGACGAGGCCAAGAATATTAAGGTGGGAGTTCGTGCAGGTACTTCTAAGGTTTCAGGAACATTAGCACTTCAAGTTCCTGCTGGATGGAAAGTTGCTCCGGCAAGACTGGATTTTTCCATTGATCAAAAAGGAGAAGAACAGATTTTTGAGTTTGAAGTGGTACCGCCCAAAAATCAATCAGAAGGATATTTGAAGGCAGTAGCAACCGTTGGTGGAGAGTTCTATGCGAAGGAATTGGTTGAAATCAATTACGAACACATTCCGAAACAATCAGTGCTTTTACCTTCCAAATCGAAAATCGTAAGACTAGATATCCAGAAAGCCGGCAATTATATTGGATATATCAAAGGAGCAGGAGATGCCATTCCCGAAAGTTTGACCCAGATTGGCTATACCGTAGTGCCTTTAAATGTCGATGAGATCAATGCAGAAAATTTGGCCAAATTTGATGCCGTTGTTCTGGGAATTCGTGCCTATAATACCGTTCCGCAACTCAAGTACAAACAGAAATTCTTGTTGGACTATGTGAAGAACGGCGGTAATATGATTGTCCAGTACAATACCAGCGGAAGGAGAGGAGGCGTGGATGTGATGGCCCCTTACCAATTGTCGCTCTCGAGAGATCGTGTGACGGATGAATATGCAAAAGTGAACGTTTTGGCGAAAGATCATTCGGTGATGAATTTCCCGAACAAAATAGAGGCCAAGGATTTTGAAGGTTGGGTGCAAGAACGAGGATTGTATTTCCCGAATCAATGGGGTGCCGAATTTACACCCATCCTATCCATGAATGACAAAGGAGAGTCTCCCAAGAAAGGAAGTTTGTTGGTAGCCAAATACGGCAAAGGAAATTACATCTATACAGGGCTCAGTTTCTTTAGAGAGCTACCTGCCGGTGTACCGGGAGCTTACAAATTGTTTGCGAATATATTGTCTATTGGAAAAGAAAATATCAAATTGAACAATCAAATCAAACAATAGATGACTCAAAACAAAAGAAACTGGAAACCCATTTATACGGTTGTGCTCGTAGCCAATTTGGTATACATCATTTTGTTTTACTTCATCACTACCTACTTTAAGAACTAATTTATGCAGACACTTCATTGGGTCGATTGGACCGTACTGCTCACAACCATCTTATTTATCGTTGCTTATGGTACTTACATCACACGTAAAAATGCCGATGTAAAGGACTATATCAAAGGAGGAAATGACACCAAATGGTGGACCATCGGATTATCCGTTATGGCTACTCAAGCCAGTGCCATCACCTTTTTATCCACTCCCGGACAAGCCTTTCATGACGGCTTAGGATTTGTGCAATTCTATTTCGGATTGCCCATAGCAATGGTCATCATTTGCTTGGTGTTTATTCCGATTTATTACAAGCTGAACGTTTACACAGCCTATGAATATTTGGAATCGCGCTTTGATTTAAAAACAAGAACTCTTACCGCTATTTTATTTTTAATCCAAAGAGGATTGGCAGCTGGAATCACCATTTTTGCTCCGGCCATTATCTTGTCTGCCGTATTGGGTTGGAACTTGCTTTATTTGAACATTATTATTGGCGTATTGGTGATCATTTACACCGTATCAGGTGGTACCAAAGCGGTGAACGTGACTCAGAAACAACAGATGATTGTGATTTTTGCGGGAATGCTCATTGCGTTCTATTTGATCTTGCAATACTTGCCAGACGGAATCACATTCTCCAAAGCACTGGATATCGCAGGAGCCAGTGGTAAGATGGAAGTATTGGATTTCTCCTTTGATTTGAACAATCGATACACAGTTTGGACAGGCTTCTTAGGCGGAACCTTTTTAATGCTTTCCTACTTCGGAACCGATCAAAGTCAGGTGCAGCGTTACCTGTCAGGGAAATCCTTGCGTGAGAGTCAGCTAGGTCTGCTTTTTAATGGATTGTTGAAAGTACCCATGCAATTCTTTATTTTGATGGTGGGTGTGATGGTATTTGTGTTTTACCAATTCAACAGCTCTCCTTTGAATTTTAATCCAGCTTCCAAAGCTGTGGCAAAGACTTCTTTGATGTATAAAGTGCTTGAAAAGGAGCACCAGGACATTGAAAAGTCCAAGCAAATTTTATTGGAAGACGGATTGCAAGCTGAGGAGACGAACTTGCTCCAAGAACTTAATGCGCGGGATTTGAAATTGAAAGAAGAGGCAAAAGCAATCATTGCCAAAACCGATCCTACCATAGAAACCAACGACAAGGATTATGTCTTTATCAATTTCATTCTTAACAATCTACCCAAAGGAATCATCGGGCTGTTATTGGCGGTAATTTTGGCGGCAGCCATGTCTTCTACAGCTTCCGAATTAAATGCTTTGGCCAGCACCACAGCCATTGATTTGTACCGACGAAACAAGCAGGACCATGATGAATTGCATTATGTAAAGGCTTCCAAATGGTTTACCTTGTTATGGGGTCTCATTGCCATTTCCGTAGCCTGTATTGCCAACTTATTTGACAATCTTATTCAGCTAGTCAACATCATTGGTTCTATTTTTTATGGAAACGTTTTGGGAATCTTCTTATTAGCATTCTTTATCAAGTACGTTCGTGGACGCGCTGTTTTTATTGCCGCGCTCATTACCCAGCTCATCATCATTGGGGTATTCCTCATGGACTGGCTTCCTTATTTATGGCTCAACTTATTGGGTTGTGTTTTGGTGATGATTTTTGCTATTTTTATTCAAAGTATTAGCAACAATCAACCTATTGAAACCGCATAGCAGAAACATCCGTTGGGGAATTATAGGACTAGGCCGAATCGCTCATGAATTCGCGCAAGATCTTCAGAAAGTACCGAATTGTTCCCTATATGCCGTTGCTTCAAGATCGCAAGAAAAGGCTGATGATTTTGGTGCCTTGTATGGAGCTCAACAAGCCTATGGCTCTTATGAATTGTTAATGCAAGATGATGCGATAGATGCCATTTACATTGCAACACCCCACGTTTTTCATAAAGAACATACCATTCAGTGTTTGAATCATAAGAAACCTGTTTTATGCGAAAAACCCTTCGCCATGAATGTGGAGGAAGTTTCGGAAATGATTGCCTGTGCTCAGCAAAATGAGGTGCTACTTATGGAGGCCCTTTGGACAGCTTTTCTGCCTCATTTTCAGCATGTGTTAAGGTTTATAAAATCACGAGAATTAGGTGACCTGCGACAGTTGAGTGCCGGATTTAGCTTTGCACCTCAGTTGGATTTTGAAGACCGAGTTTTGAAAAAAGAGCTCGGTGGCGGTGCCGTTTTGGATATAGGAATTTATCCTGTGTATGCAGCCCTTGCCAGTTTGGGACTGCCCGATAGCCTAGAAGCTAAGGCCAATTTCTTTCACAATGGGGCCGATTCCGATTGCATGATGGTATTTCACTATCCGAAAGCAACGGCGAATTTGTCTTGTAGTTTGATTCATCACGAGAAAACGGAAGCCAAGTTCTTGTTTGAAAAAGGGCAGATCCTTATCCATTCCATGTTTCACAAACCAAACAGGATTACCATCCGTTCAAATGGAAAAGAAGAAACATTGGATTTTGGCGTTGCTACTTTGGGTTATAGTTTTGAAATTGATCATTTCAATCAATTGATTCGGGAGGGACTTCTAGAGAGTGATGTGATGACCCATCAATTTTCTTTGAATTTGATTCGCGTGTTGGATGCGATTCGGAAGGAGATAGGGTTGAGCTATGAATAAAAAAACCTCAAGTCATGATAAACTTGAGGTCTTTCTATAGGTTATCATCGAATTACATCGCTCCCCATTCTTTCAAGGAGTCAGTATTCATTTTTACGTAATCTGCGTTACCAGCCTTCTTGGCCAATTCCAAACTTTGTTTAGCAGCTGCAATGGCAGTTTCGGTTTTTCCTGCTTTCGCGTGGATTAAGGATTGCTGACGTAAGTACCAGAACTTTGGCTCTTCTTTTGTCATTTCAACCGCTTTGTCAATCCAAGTCAATGCTTGATTGATGTCTTTTCCTGCGCTCTTAAAGTATACGGCAGCATCGTAATAAGCTCTGTCGTTAGGCTCTCCTTTCATCACTTCTTCGATAGAAGCCATTACTGCTCCGTCTGTAGGAACTGTAAAAGGCAAACCTACATAAGTGTTCTCCCATAACATTCCTAAAACCGCTGAGTTATTGGTCAAGTCGTCAAAAGTAATCGTGAAAGACTCTACCGTCATTGGCATGTTTTCTGATTTTACCGTTGCAGAAGCCACAACCTTTGCATCATCCCATTCTCTTGGATTTCCCCAGTTGTCTGTGGTAGCATAAAGCATTACCGTCCACTCGCTTTTTCCTGGCTTGGTGTAGATAGAGTAAGATCCTGCTTTTACGGTTGTTTCTCCGATCATGATGTCTGTATCGAAGGTAATTTTTGTGTTGGCGTTTGCTCCAGTTCTCCAGATTTTATCGAAAGGCACTAAGTCTCCAAAGATTTTTCTTCCCTTCATTCCAGGTCTAGAATATTCCAAGGTAAACTTCGTAAGACCTACCGTCTGATTTATAGTTGAAGCCGGACTTGGTGCAGGTGCAGCAATTCGAACAGGTGCTTTTACCTCCGTTTTTTCCTCTTTAGCCTCTTCTTTTTTGGTATCGGTCTGTGCACAGCTCACTAAAAATAATGATAACAACGCGCCTAATCCGAATACTCGTAGTTGGTTTGTTTTCATGGTGATTTGTTTTATGTTAATTTTTAAAATCGCCTAAAATTACGACTAATAAATGCCAGTATTGTTAATAAAAGGCTAAAATAAGCACCGTATATTTGCTTTATGAATCCATATTTCTTGAGGATTTTAGATTAGTAAAGCGGATGAATCAGTTGGAGAAACGTATTGGAATTTTAGGGTGTGGATGGCTAGGGAAACCCCTTGCGGTAGCACTTTTGAATGATGGCTATGCCGTAAAAGGTTCGACGACTACTCCAGAAAAAGTAGACCAACTCGAGCAACTCGGAATTGATACCTACTTGGTTGATATAGCCAATCCTTCCATTCCGGAAGACTTTTTAAATGTTTCGGTTCTGATCATTTGCATCACTTCCAAAAGTGTTTCAGATTTTGAACGTTTGGTTTCTCAAATAGAAAATTCGCCGATTCAAAAAGTCATCTTTATTAGTTCAACATCGGTATACCCGAATTTGAATATAGAAATTACGGAAGAAGATCAACTTGCCGAAGGCAATGCCTTGGTACAAATTGAAGAGGTCTTGCAAGGTTCCAAAGCTTATCACTCGATTGTATTGCGCTTTGCTGGATTGCTAGGTTACAATAGACATCCTTCCAATTGGTTTCAAAATCGACGAATTCCCAATCCTGATGGATTTGTCAATATGATACACCGAGATGATTGCATTGCTATTTTAAAGCAATTGATTCAGCAGAATATTGGTAATGAGGTGTTTAATGCTTGTTCGAATCACCATCCAACGCGTAGGGATTTTTATACCAATGCACGACTCAGAAAAGGATTGCCTGCACCGGAATTTGTAAATGTTTCTGAAGAAAGTTGGAAAATCATATCCTCCAATAAGCTACAAAAGGCTTTTGGTTATAGCTTCAAATACGACGATTTATTTGCGATTTAGCGGTACCGCTTCTTTTCCAAGTAGGTATAAATAGCGCCAAAAAGAAGCAATAGAATTGCTGGAACTAACAAGTTGATGCCTTGCCAAAAAGTGCGCTCTTCGTAAGCTTTTTGTTTGTTTAAAAAGCGTAAGTCAATGCTTCGATTTCGCAATTCCAAGAGACCAATATCATCCAGAAGATAGTCCATGGTATTCACCAAGAAATCCTTATTTCCAAATTGTTGGTTGGTCCATTTGTCTCGGTTTAGCTCCAAAGGTCTACCGCGAGCCACTTGGTTCTTAGCAATATCACCATCGGCAATCACGACCATTTTGTTTGGTGGCGATTGGTTTTTGAAATCCTTTACTGGAAACGGCAAGGTGCGGTCTTTGTAATTGGATTTGAAGTTCCCTTCCAATAACACTCCGAATAGTTGACTACCATCCTTATAATCGGCTTCTGTTTCTTCCTTGGCTATGGATTGTAATTCCACTATGGAAGGGGTGCCTACCTTTTTGGAAAAAGGCGAACTAATCAACAATGGTGTCTTTGAAATAGAATTTTTTAGGGTGTCGATTTGATTCACAAACTGCAATCGAATCTGATTTAACTTCTTGGTAATCGGATGATAGGGATTGCCACTAACCAATGGATGATACACCCATTTCAGGTTGCTATATTGATTCTGATTTCCGCTGGAACCCGTTACCAATCGTAAATCTGCCGCATAGAAGTCTTTCACCAAAATAGGATTGATGCGAACACCATAAGAGAAGAGCTGATCGGTTAGGTTCAAGTCTCTCGGATAGGCTAAAATTCGACTACTGGTGTACAGGCTATCTTGATCGGCCTGCACATTGTCAATCATCCATAAGGTCTTACCACCATTCATAATGAATTGATCAATGCTTAGTTTTTCCTTTTCGCTGAACGTTTCCGTAGGTTTCGCAATGATCAACGCGTCAAAAGCATTGAGCCTGTTACTAGTTGGCACTGGATTGGCTGCAACGGAATCGAGAGTGAATTTTGCCAGATTATAACTGTCGTTCAACTTGCTTAAAAAGCTATATACTTCTATGTCTTGCAATTGCCCGTTCCCAGTCAGGTAAGCAATCGATTTTTTCTTTCGCTGACTAATTTTGAAAAGTGTTTCGGAGAAATTGTACTCCAAATTCTCAATGGCCAGTTGCAACTGACTTTCTTGACTAACGGTAACCGTTGTCGGTAAGAGATTCACGATACTCGTCTTATCTCCATATTGGATTTCGGCATAGGGGAATATGATGGCCTCACTTAATTTACCTTCCTCTTCCACAGTCAATTGACTCGGAATCATTCCCTTTTTAATCAAGGCTTCCTTTTGACTATTTGGATTTTCAAACTCAAAGGAAATATTGTCATTCTCATCCTGAATCTCCTCAAGGAATTGGGCAGTTTCGTCTTGTAGTTTTTTGAATTCCAAAGGAAAATCGCCTTCGAGGTAGACTGTTACAAACACTTTGTTTTGCAATTGATCGAGGATGTTGGTAGTCGTTTCTGAAAGCGTGTATCGTTTGTCGGAGGTTAGATCGACCTTAAGGTAAACCAATGAACTTGCTCCGTTAATCAAAAACAAGAGTATCAATCCCAATAGTATGTGTAACAACTTTTTATTTCCCATCGATGATTGATTTAGATAGGAACAAAAAGAAGGCGGTAGTCGTCAAAAAGTATATCAAGTCGCGAGAGTCGATAACCCCTTTGGCAATGTTTTTATAGTATTCAAATCCGCTTAAGGATTCCAACACATCACTCGCACCTAGAAAGGTTTCCGATACAATATTGAATCCGTAAAAACTTATAAAACAAAGAACGATTGCTACGAGGAAGGCCCCTACTTGCGATTTGGAAATGGAGGATGAAAAAATACCAATGCTGGTAAAAACCAAGCCGATGAATAACAATCCTAAATAGGATCCAAGAATGCTTCCCAAGTCGATATTTCCCATAGGAAAAGAAAGTAGGTAAATGCTCAGCAAATAAACAATGGTAGGAATCAATGCCACCAAAAGGATGGCGCTTGTTCCTAAGAATTTTCCCATTACAATTTGCCAATTGGATATAGGTTTGGTTTTTAAGATCTCAATGGTGCCCGAATTGTATTCTTCCACAAAACTTTTCATGGTAATGGCAGGAATAATGAACATAAATACCCAAGGCGTTAAATTGAAAAAAGCACTCAGATCGGCAAATCCGGCATTTAAAATATTGAATTCGGTTTTGAAAACCCACAAAAAGAGTCCGTTTGCCAACAAAAAGATTGCCACAATTAAGTAGCCGATATTCGAGCTAAAAAAGGTATTGAATTCTTTTTTTAGGATTTGCTGAACCATTAGTCAAAATCGATTATTACAGTATCTCTGTATTCCAGTCCGAGTAAGGTAGAAGCCCCTCCTACGGTTTGTAAATTGCTGCGATAGATGGCAATTTCTAAATATCCTGCCGAATTGAACAGGGCCAAACGTTGACCATCAAATGAACGGGTATTACCGCTATTGGCAGGTAAGATGTCGTTGTATTTGTTGTGTATTTTCTGAAAAGAATAGCGAGATGCTCTCACCGTAAAGTCGCGCCCTTTTCCAACTTCTTCAAAAAGCTTTTTGGTAATGTTGGTAATGATGTTTCCGTAATTATCGATGTACAAAACACCACCCGTAATTTGGTTTTGTTCTTGATTGACTTTGGCTTTGATTTCGATGAGTTTCTTGTATTCTTTGATTTCTTTTCCAACGATGGATAGATTTCCTCCCCGAATGATAAAGCAGGCCACGTTCACAAATACATCCAATACAGGAAAACTAGTTTCCACACGATTGTGAATGGTAATTTCTACAATTTTAGTGGGCTGTATTTCTGAGGCAATCATGGAAATAAGACCATTGTCTGGACAAACAAAATAATGATCGTCAAGTTCAATAGCTATGTGTTTGTTGAAAGTGCTTAATTCAGAATCGACCCCAACAATATGAACGGTTCCTTTCGGAAAACTCTTGTAGGAATTCTTTAAGATATAGGCAGTTTCAGTAATATTGAATGGTGATATTTCATGCGTAATGTCAACGATTTTCGCGGTGGGTAACTGCGAATAGATTGCACCTTTAACAGAGCCAACAAAGTGATCTTTTGTTCCAAAATCTGTAGTTAAGGTGATGAAAGACATTAATTTTTTAGGTTGTTAATTAAATGTGCAAAAAATATCTATGCTGCTTAAAGCAAAACTAAACATTTTGCTAATTTTAAGTGATATAGATAGCAATTAAATAACGATAAACTTTCATAAATTATTTTCATTTGAACGAACGCACTATAGAACTAACAGAAATCAATCCTAAGGATTTTTTTGGTGCCCACAATAGTACCATCGACCTATTAAAAAGATACTTTCCGAAAATTAAAATTGTTGCACGAGGTGCGAAGCTCAAAATTTATGGTGAAGCCGATATTCTAGACGAGTTTGAAAAACGGTTAGAAAGTTTGATCAAGTATTTTCATCGCTACAACAAATTGGATGAAAATAGTATTGAGCGTATCATTACGTCTACCAATGAAGAACGCGACAGCAGTTCTTCTAATAAAAAAGATGTGTTGGTCCACGGGGTAAGTGGTCGATTGATCAAAGCACAGACCTTGAATCAGCGTCGTATGGTAACCCTTATGGATAAGAACGACATGTTGTTTGCTGTTGGTCCAGCAGGAACAGGAAAAACCTATACTGCGGTAGCACTTGCGGTAAGAGCTTTGAAAGAGAAACAAGTAAAGCGAATCATTCTGACAAGACCTGCTGTAGAATCCGGTGAAAATCTCGGATTCTTACCTGGAGATTTGAAGGAAAAATTAGATCCGTACATGCAGCCCTTATACGATGCCCTTCGTGATATGATTCCTCATGAGAAATTGCAATCCCACTTGGAGAAGGGTGTTATTCAAATTGCGCCTTTGGCATTTATGCGTGGTAGAACCTTAGACAATGCCTTTGTTATTTTGGATGAAGCACAGAACACGACTCACAATCAAATGAAAATGTTCTTAACCAGAATGGGGATGCACGCCAAGTTTATCATTACCGGAGATCCAGGGCAAATCGACTTACCTCGTAAACAAGTTTCTGGATTAAAAGAATCCTTATTGGCATTGAAAGACATCGAAGGAATCGGTCATGTCTATTTGGATGATAAGGATGTAGTGCGCCATAAATTGGTCAAGAAAATCATTACTGCTTACAAGAGTATTGAAACTGAGTAATTTAAATTCCCTGAGCAACCGCGAATTTTAAGATTTTTTCTAGCGAAAAACTACAATTGAATGGTTATTTTTGTTAGAAGATGAGAAGGCGCGTTTTTTTGATATTGTGTTTTATTCCCCTTTGGGTTTTTTCCCAATGTCCTTCTGATTATATCATTACCCTTTCTTCACAACGCGAGGTCAATGATTTTGCGGCCAATTATCCAAATTGTAAAAATATTCCGGGCGACTTGCTTATTGCAGACGGATTTACTTCAGACGATGCCTCGGGAGTTATAAGGTCTGAAATACGAGACTTATCTCCTTTGAACTTTATAGAATCTGTAGGCGGAAAACTTTCGATTACTATTAGTGCACAGGTCATTGAGGGATTTGAAAATTTGCGAACTGTAGGCGGACTCTTGGAAATAAACAACTGTCGGGAGCTCATCGATGTGAATGGTTTTAACAGCCTCACTCAAGTGCAAGATTTTGTAATTACCAACAGCGCCTCCCTTCAAACCATTAGAGGTTTTGCCAGTTTGGAAACCGTACCCAATAATTTTGAAATTGGGCAATTAACAAGTTTGAGAACCATTACGGGATTTGAAGCCCTGAAAACAGTAAATGGTATTTTTGATATCAGTGATAATGTAGACCTAACATCCATACCAAGTTTTAACAACCTCGAGGTGATTGGTAATGATTTGAACATCAACTTCAACCCCAAATTAGAAGCTGTCATTGGATTCAATAAACTACAATCCGTTGGAAACGATTTTTTCATTCGAGACGCTACCGTCATCAGAGGATTTTCCCTTCTTCAAACCGTTAGTCGTAATTTCGAAATTATCGGAAATGGTATTGAAAGTATTGAGGGTTTTGGTCAATTGACCTATGCAGGAGGTGGCTTTAGCATTACCGAAACCTCCATCCAAAAGTTGATTGGGTTTGATAATATGGAACGCGTGGGGGCGATAAATGTTGGTGAAGATTGGTTTAAAATTTCACAGAATCCGAATCTGAATGAAGTGACAGGTTTCGGACTGTTAATTTATGTGGATGGAAATGTTGAGGTGCAAGAGAATACCAGTCTTTCCAATTGTTCTTGGCTGTGTAATCTTATCAACAATGGAACTATTGTAGGGAATTTGGTCATTCAAGATAATCTGGGTGATTGCTTAAATTCCTCCATTGTATTAGATATCTGTGAGGATGATTTTGATGGAGATGGCGTGCCCAACATCTTGGATGTTGATGATGATAATGACGGGATTCTAGATCAGACAGAAGGCAATGGTCTCACTGATACCGATGGAGATGGTTTTCCAGATACCAAAGATTTGGATGCAGACGGTGACGATTGCTTTGATGTGATTGAAGCCGGATTTTTAGACCCAAATGGCGATGGCGTTTTAGGAGATTTGCCCGATGATGTTGATATTTCGGGACGAATTATTAATGAACCGACAGGCTACACCACTCCAGATGATAAAGACAACAATGGTACTTATGACTTTTTGGAAAAAAGCACCCTAGATCCGGGTCGTGACGCTTTTTTAGAAGTATGTCGCACCGATAGAACTTTTGATTTGTTAACCAAACTGGGAGGCACTCCGGATGCGGGTGGGGTTTGGTCTCCAGCCCTGGTAAGTGGTACGAGTATGTTTGATCCCTCAGCCGATAGAGCAGGCACCTACACCTATACCCACACGAATCCTTTATGTGGCGATCGAATCTCACAAATTGAAGTGGTTTTTGTTTCCGATGTAAATGCCGGAACGGGTGGTGAGTTGACCGTTTGTAGTGATACGGGAAATGTTGATTTGTTCAGTTTGTTGGGCGGGAATCCTTCGCCTGGCGGCTATTGGACGCCGGAGTTGGCCAGTGGATCGAGTATTTATAATCCCGTGGTAGATTTTGCTGATGTCTATGAATACGTGGTTATTGGTCAGTTCTGTGGAACAGTGCGCTCTGCGGTGACTATCAATAAATCGAAAACTCCAGTTGCAGGATCAGACAACAGTTTAACTCTTTGTGAGTTTGAAAACCCTGTGGATCTATTTGAATTGTTGGGTGAGAATGTTGATACAAACGGAGTGTGGTCTGGCAACCTGGTCAACGGCATGTTTGATCCTTCTGTAAATCCCTCAGGACTCTATACCTATACGGTAGACAATGGTCCTTGTGGCATCGATTCGGCTTCCGTGAATGTGCAAGTCATTCAAGATTCTTCCTTGAGCAATGTTCGGGTAAAAGTGAATGATTTTCTTGCGAAGAATAATAATATTATTGTCAATGTGTATTCGACGCGGGAATATGAATATTCCTTAGACGGAATCAATTATACATCTCAAAATAAGTTCAACAATGTGCCTGGAGGAAGAAATACAGTCTATGTTCGCGGCGCCAATGGATGCGAGTTTTACAGTGAGGAAGTTTACGTCAGGACTTTTCCGACGTTTTTTACTCCTAATGGTGATGGAAGCAATGATTTCTGGAAGTTAAAGGATTTTCCTGAGCCTAGATATACCATATCCATTTACAATCGCTATGGCGGACTGGTCAAAAGAATGAATCAGGATGAATTCTGGGACGGTACTTTAAATGGGAAACCTCTCAATGCGGCTGATTTTTGGTTTCAGGTAGTGACGGAAAGTGGAGAGATTTTACACGGAAATTTTTCCTTACTCAGAAATTGAACCCAACAAATTAATTTACTTTTGTCAAAAATATTTTCATGAATACGATTAACCAAACCAATTTTCAGTTTCCAGGACAAAAATCAGTATACAAAGGAAAGGTTCGAGAAGTATACAACATCAATGATGAGGTATTGGTAATGATTGCTTCTGATCGACTTTCTGCATTTGATGTGATCATGCCAAGGCAGATTCCATTCAAAGGTCAGATTTTAAATCAGATTGCTGTCAAAATGATGAAAGAAACAGAAGATTTGGTTCCGAATTGGTTGATTGCTAGTCCCGATGAAAATGTATCTGTAGGTCATCTGTGTCAACCCTTCAAAGTAGAAATGGTGATTCGTGGTTACTTGTCGGGTCATGCTGCTCGAGAGTACAAAGCTGGCAAACGTTTGTTATGCGGAGTTGAAATGCCAGAGGGTATGAAAGAAAACGATAAATTTCCATCGCCCATCATCACACCCTCGACCAAGGCCGATAATGGCATGCACGATGAAGATATTTCAAGAGAGGATATTCTAAGCAAAGGAATTGTATCCGAAGAAGATTATGCAGTTCTTGAAGATTATACCTATAAGCTGTTTCAAAGAGGAACTGAAATCGCTGCGGAACGAGGCTTGATTTTGGTAGATACCAAATACGAATTTGGAAAGACGCAAGACGGACGAATTGTTTTGATTGATGAAATCCATACACCAGATTCATCCCGCTATTTCTATGCAGACGGATATCAAGAAAGACAAGATCGAGGAGAGAAGCAGAAGCAATTGTCTAAAGAGTTTGTTAGACAGTGGTTGATAGCCAATGGCTTTCAAGGAAAAGAAGGTCAGGTAATTCCAGAAATGACCGATGAAAAGCTGATTGAAATCTCAGAGCGATACATCGAATTGTACGAGCAAATAACAGGAGATGTCTTTGTAAAAGGAGATACTTCAAATATTTTAGAGCGAATTCAAAACAATGTTGAGGCCTTTTTAAATTCATGAAAACCGCCACAATAAAACAACTCAAAGACGAACTTCAGCACAAATCTCCCACTGAACTAAAAGAACTCTGTTTGAGTCTTGGAAGGTTTAAAAAGGAGAACAAAGAATTACTTACCTATTTGCTTTTTGAGGCACATGACGAGGAGGCTTTTATTGAAAAAGTACAATCTCAAATTACGGAGAGTTTTTTGGAAATCAATACCAAGAATTACTACTACATCCGTAAGAGTGTGCGGAAGATTCTGTCGCAAACTAAAAAATTCATACGCTACTCCAAAAAGAAGGATACACAGGTGCAGTTACTCCTGCATTTTTGCAATGAGTTGAAGGAAATGGAACCAGATTACAAAAAGAGCAATCGGTTACGAAATGTGTTTTTGACGCAGTTAAATCTCATTGAGAAAACCATCGCTACGTTGCATCCTGATTTGCAATACGATTACTTTATAGAACTCGAAAATTTAAATGCTGAATAAAAGAAAAGAAAGACCAGTCATAGCCTCCATTACCCATGGTACTGCTTTGCCCATAGAAACGTTTCAGAACAATGTGTTGCGCCCCATTATTAAAATGCAACACGATGTGATTATTAGTGCTACCCAGCATCAAATGAAAAAGATGAAGCTGTCAAAGGAAGGAATGTCCAAAGATGCCTTTCAAAAAAAGTTGGATCATTTATTTGCAAGAAACATCGCCTTTAAGAATTTATTAATTGGGTTGATCATTGCAGATTTTTCACCAGAAGAGTTTGAAACTTATGAACTGCATTATCCGGAGTATAATAGACGGATCAATACCATCATTAAGAAAAGAGTTTTAGATACCATATAAAAAAACCGCTACGTTAGTAGCGGCTCAATCAATCAACCAAAAACTTCTAATAATTATTTATCACGGGGTGTTGTGACAAATACTGAAGTGTAATTATATATAATGATAAACTTACACTACAAATATACATGAATTCTTCCTTATAATGTTTAACAAAGTGTTAAAATAATTAAACAAATTTTATTTTGGTTGTCAAACCCTTTTAATCCCAGCAAGGACAAGGGTTTTCAAATTTGAAATGAGTTAACATCCTTTCCTAGTGTAGATATTTTTTTGATAACAAACTTAAAAGTGAAGGCTCGGGAAGATGAATTACGGTGATTTTTAATTTCATTTTGTGGGAGGTATTCGTTATTTTAATTAAACGATAATCCCATTTATCAAAATTATTATATACAAAAAAAACCGCTACGTTAGTAGCGGCTCAATCAATCAACCAAAAACTTCTAATAATTATTTATCATGGGGTGATATGATAAATACTGAAGTGTAATTATATAATGATAAACTTACCCTACAAAGATATAAGAATTGTGACATATAACGTTTAATGAAGTGTTAAAAAAATTAAACAAAAAACATGAATTTATTAACAGGATATAAACAAAAAAAAGCCACCCGAAGGTAGCTTTTATAATTTTGGTTCAAAATCAATTAGGGCATTACTACAGTATCGATTGCATGTACGATTCCGTTTGAAGCCGCTACATCAGTGATAATCACAGTGGAAGTATTTCCTTTGGTGTCAGTTAAGATCACTTTACCATCTTTTAAAGAAGCAGTTAAGGTTCCACCTTGAACGGTCTTAATAGTGAACTTTCCATTGTTAGCCTTGATTGCTCCAACTACTGCTTTTGCATCAAACTTTCCAGCTACTACATGGTAAGTTAAAATACTAGTTAAAGTCTTCTTGTTTTCAGGCTTTAATAAGCTTTCAACAGTTCCTTTAGGTAATTTTCCGAATGCGCTATTTACTGGGGCGAAAACAGTGAAAGGCCCATCACCATTCAATACATTTACCAATCCTGCTGCTTTCACTGCCGCCACTAGTGTTGTAAAATTTTCATTTGAAGCTGCCACTGATACAATTGTATCATCGTCTCCATTGTTCTTTTTGATTTTGTCGTTGTCATTATTTGCAAAGTTTGGTAAGGTTACTACTAACATCACAAATAAAGCTGGGATTAATTTTCTAAGGTTCATAATTTGTTGTTTAAAATTCCATCCAAAAGTACCGATTAATAATCCGTATTATGTTTAATAAAAAGTTAAAAAAATTAAACAAAAAAAATATATTTGTCAACAATTCTAATGTGAAACTACAATGAGGTGTGAATATCAGTCGAATTGAAATTGTCTTTTGCTTCAAAAGACTCAGTTAGACTCCTGTGTAATATTTGAAGAGGATACGTAGGCTTACAAAGGCAATGAGCAAGGCCGTTGCCTTTTTAAGTTGTGCGGGCGAGAAAAAACGGTGACTCATACGGTTTCCGATAAGGCCTCCAATGAATACAGTTCCCATCAATAGTAAGGAAAGGTTCCAATCAATTCTAAAATCAGGATTGGTAGCTTGGCCGGCGAATCCGAAGAGGGAATTGATTAAAATGAAAAAACTGGAAGCAGCCGCAATCTTTTTTGGTGTATCCCAATAAGTAATATGAAGTACTGGCGCCAGGAATATTCCGCCTCCGATCCCTACCATACCAGAGATCAACCCAATCATTCCACCGATCCCTGCCGAACTGGCAGTACTCATGTTGTTTTTCTTAGGTGATGAATTTTGAGTTTTGTTGGTAAACCACATGGTAATAGCAGCAAATAATAAGGTTACCCCTAATAATATGTAAAAAAGCTGGGCCGATATTTTTAAATATCCTCCTAGAAAGGCAAGCGGAATGCTCACTGTAGTAAGCGGAATAACTTTTTTCCAACGAATGTCTTTTCGTTTTTGATACAGCATCACATTGCTGCTGACCACAACGATGTTGCACAAGAGTGCTGTTGCTCGTATTTCTGTAAAGTACATGGTAGACAAGGCGAGTACTGCTAAATAACTTGAGCCTCCCCCAAATCCCACCGAAGAGTACAAAACGGCTATAATGAAAAACAGCAGAACGATGAGGCTATGTTCTAGAAATAACTCAAGCATAGCGCTAAAATAATGGACTTCCATCGAACTAGAGTGATATTTTGTTGCTAATATATTTGCTAAAATAATATATATATGCTAAATTTATATACATGAATCAAATCAATTGTCCGAATTGCTCTAATAATCAGGTTGTTAAAAGTGGAATTGTGAATCAACGCCAGCGTTACAAATGCAAATCTTGTGGTTATAATTTTACCGTGAACAAGCTAGGGAAGCGGATTGACGACTATTATGTAAATAAGGCATTACAATTATATATTGAAGGATTGTCATACCGAGAAATCGAACGAATACTAGGGATATCTCATGTCTCGGTAATGAACTGGGTGAAGAAATACGGACTCAAGAGACCTATCAACAGAAAGTACCATCCTACCTATAAAATCCTAACCAAGGAGGAGCTATCTAATTTCTTTTCTGATTCGGATAATATCAAAGGTGCCGGTGTTTTGGTTACAGAACTTGGTGACAAATTCATGTTACTCAAATGGGAACGTTTTCGTGATTAGATATATCAAATTAACAAAAATATATATTAGTTTTTTTTAAACATCAGTTTTTAATCACATTCGTAGAGTGAAATCACACTCAATCAATCAATTAAAAACTTATGAGAAAACTAATTCTATTCACATTAGGACTTTTCCTATACAGCTCTTTTTCTTATAGCCAAGGTTCCACGGAATACACTGGTGGATATAAGATTAAGTTCAATGAGGAAGGTACTAAGTACATGCGGATCATTGCATGGGGACAATTCTGGGCACAACATAATGACAATGTTGGTCCGACTACCGAAAAGTTATCCTTTAGCGTAAGAAGAGCAAGGGTTTTAACTTTTACACAACTCAACAAGAAATTTTTAATCCTAACCCATTTTGGCTTGAACAGCTTGAATGGCAACAACACATCACCCATTGGTACTGGAGATCGATCTCAATTGTTCTTCCATGATTTTTGGGGCGAATGGAAGGTGTCTGACAATCTTAATGTCGGTGCCGGATTGCACTATTGGAACGGAATTTCGAGGCTAACCAATCAAAGTACGCTAAACATGATGACCTTGGACAACAACCGTCAGTCATGGGCAAATCTTGGTTTGTCTGATCAATTTGCGAGACATATTGGTGTGTATGCCAAAGGAAAAGTGGGAAGATTGCAATACCGATTGGCTTTAAACGAAGCTGGAACAGGTACTTTGGATACCAGGGATCCTGTTGCAAACAATACTACCGTATATGGAGGTCGTCGTTTGTTAGGTTCTAGAGATGCAGGTAAGGTATTTCAAGGATATTTCGATTTCAACTTTTTAGATCAAGAATCGAACTTCCTTCCTTACAAAGTAGGAACTTACTTGGGAAGCAAAGAGGTATTCAACGTTGGGGCAGGTTTCTTCTCGCATCCAAACGGAGCGGTTAATGCTGCTGGCCAAGGAGAAGATGTGAACATCTTTGCTGTGGATGCTTTTTATGATGCTCCTGTAGGTGGCGATAATGCAGCCATTACAGCTTACCTCGTGTATCAAAGCAACGATTACGGAACCAATTACAACTTTGGTCCCTATGCTACAGGAAACATGATCTATTCTCACGTGGGATATCTTTTTTCAGGGGACAATGCCAACATGAGATTCCAACCTTACCTATCGTACCAGCACAGAACCATTGACGCTATAAACGACAATGCTTCAAGACTCGGAATTGGTGCGAACATCTACCAAACAGGACACCACTCCAAACTTTCTTTTGAATATACCAATTCGAAAGTAGGGCAGGCGAGTAGCACAGGTGTGTTTACGTTACAAGCAATGATTTACTTATAAAACTTTCAACTTATGTCAGATAAAGAAAACGCAAAAGCGTATTGGAAAGAAAACTTAAGATACCTCCTTATTCTACTCGGAATTTGGTTCTTAGTTTCCTATTGCGCAGGTATACTTTTTAGAGAAGAACTAAACCAATTTCGATTGGGAGGATTTAAACTAGGTTTCTGGTTTGCACAGCAAGGATCAATTTATGTATTCGTAGTCTTGATTTTTGTGTACGTACGATTAATGAACAAATTGGATAAAAAATACGGTTACGACGAGTAATCATAAAAAGATATTATTATGAGTGTACAAACTTGGACTTGGATTATCGTAGGTATCACTTTTGCTCTATACTTTGGTATTGCTATTTGGGCGAAGGCTGGATCTACAAAAGACTTTTATGTTGCCGGTGGAGGCGTTTCTCCTTTGGCAAATGGAATGGCAACCGCCGCTGACTGGATGAGTGCCGCTTCCTTTATTTCGATGGCAGGGATTATTTCCTTTGCTGGATATGACGGATCGGTGTATCTGATGGGATGGACTGGTGGATATGTACTTTTAGCCCTGCTACTGGCTCCCTATTTGAGGAAATTTGGAAAATTCACGGTGCCTGATTTTATTGGTGATCGTTACTATTCAAACTCTGCAAGAACTGTAGCGGTTATCTGTGCGTTAATTGTATCCTTTACATATGTTGCAGGACAAATGCGTGGCGTAGGAATCGTTTTCTCACAATTCTTACAAGTAGATATTGTTACTGGTGTTATCATCGGTATGGCAGTAGTTTGTGTTTTTGCCTTCTTAGGAGGGATGAAGGGAATTACCTATACCCAGGTAGCGCAATATTGTGTATTGATTTTTGCTTTTATGGTGCCTGCATTCTTCATTTCGATGCAAATGACCGGAAATATCATTCCGCAAATCGGAATGGGAGGAACGGTAGAAGACGGAACCTTTTTACTGGATAAATTAGATGCCCTTCACACACAATTAGGATTCAACGAATATACCAATGGTTCGAAATCAACCTGGGATGTATTTGCAATTACCTTAGCCTTAATGGTGGGTACGGCCGGTCTTCCACACGTAATTGTGAGATTCTTTACCGTGCCAAAAGTAAAGGACGCAAGAAAATCGGCAGGGTATGCCTTGTTATTAATTGCCATCCTTTATACAACCGCTCCAGCCATTGCTGTTTTCTCAAGAACCAACTTGATCGAAACGGTAAGTGACAAGCAGTATTCAGAAATTCCAGCATGGTTTAAAAACTGGGAGGATACTGGATTACTTTCTTGGACTGATAAAAATGGAGATGGAAAAATTCAATATGTTGCGGGTTCAGCCATTAATGGGAAAAAACCTGTATTTACTGCAGATCGCGGATTGCATGGAGAGCGCACCATTTCTAATGCGAGTGCTTCTGCCAATGAGCTTTATGTAGACAGAGATATCATGGTATTGGCCAACCCAGAGATTGCAGGATTACCGAATTGGGTAATTGCCTTAGTGGCAGCAGGTGGATTGGCAGCGGCTTTATCAACAGCAGCGGGATTACTATTGGTAATTTCAACCTCTATTTCACACGATTTAATTAAAAAACAAATCAAACCAGATATTTCTGAAAAGGCTGAATTAATGTGGGCAAGAATCTCCATCTTAGTTGCGATTGTAATTGCTGGATTATTCGGTATTTATCCGCCGGGATTTGTCGCCGCCGTGGTCGCTTTGGCCTTTGGTCTTGCAGCGGCATCCTTCTTCCCAGCTATTATTTTAGGAATATTTGACAAACGAATGAACAAGCAAGGTGCTGTTTCAGGAATGGTTGTAGGCATCACATTGATGTTGTTCTATATGATCCGTTACAAAACTGGCTTGATAGGAACGTTTGATCCATTACCAAAAAGCGAATGGTGGTTCGGAACGTCTCCTGAAGGATTTGGTACGATAGCAATGTTGGTTAACGTTGTTGTATCATTAGTAGTTTCTAGGCTAACAGCAGAACCACCTAAAGATGTACAAGAAATTGTTGAGAATATTCGTATTCCGTCTGGAGCTGGCGAAGCATCTAGTCATTAACATTTTGGTTGATAAACAGTGCTCTTCATGGGCACTGTTTTATTTCCTTTCAAAACAATTATGAAAAAAAGACACGAACAAAAACTGGTATTATTAGCAATAGGACTCTTGCTCTTATTTAATATTCCCTTTGTATTGTCCTACTCGAATCCAAATTTAATATTTGGAATTCCTGTTTTTTACATGGTTGTTTTTTTGATTTGTATGGTAAGTATTGGCATCTCATTTTATATAATCAAAAAGTTTCATGAGTAGTCTAGTACTGATATTTATTATTGTCTTCTATCTTGCGATTCTCTTCGGAATAGCTTTCTATACCGAGCGAAAATCCAAGTCGAAACTCGTAAATAGTCCGTATGTATATGTGTTGTCATTGGCCGTGTATTGCTCGGCATGGACTTACTACGGAAGTGTTGGTGTGGCCGCCAATACCGGTGTTAGTTTCCTAACCATTTACCTCGGACCCATTATTGCTGCTCCCATTTGGATTATTGTTTTACGAAAAGTGATTCGCATAGCCAAGCAACACAAGATTTCATCTTTGGCCGACTTTATCTCCTTGCGATATGGTAAGAACCGATTTTTAGGAGCTTTAGTTACGGTTGTTTGTTTGATTGCTATTTTACCCTATATCTCTTTACAGTTAAAGGCGGTATCGGAAACCTTTGAGATCATGACTTCTCGTGAGGATGCTTCCATTGCTATTTATGAAGATGCTACTTTTTACATCGCTTTGCTCTTGGCCATTTTTGCAGCCTTTTTCGGAACACAAACCACGGATGCTTCAAAGAAGCACAGGGGAATTGTAGTGACAGTGGCTTTTGAATCCTTATTGAAATTGTTATTCTTCCTCATCGTTGGGGTCTACATCACCTACTACCTGTTTGACGGAATGCAAGACATTGTGGCCAAGGCCAGTCTGGTAGATAATTTTTCCAATCTCGTTCAAATCAATGGTTTGGAACAAGGATTCAATTGGTTCTTTACCATCATGTTGTCTTTTATTGCTATTTTCTTATTGCCTAGACAATTTCAAATGGGCGTATTGGAAAGCAACCGATTGAAGGATGTTAAGACGGCCATTTGGTTGTTTCCCTTATACCTTTTACTTTTCAATGTCTTTGTGATATTCATTGCATGGGCCGGGAAATTGCAGTTTGGAAATGCTGTCAATTCGGAATATTATACACTCTTTCTTCCTTTAAAAAACGGCAATAGCTTTTTGGCATTGTTGGTGTTTTTAGGCGGACTTTCGGCCGTGATTTCAATGGTGGTGGTGTCAACATTCGCCTTATCCATCATGGTCAGTAACAACCTAATCATTCCTTATGGATATCTAAAAAACTTTAAGCGTAACGAGTCTTTAAAGAATTCGAAATACATCAAGAACATTAGAAGGGTTTCTATCTTCTTTATCATTGTTCTTGCCTATTTCTTCTATTACAATTTTTCGGTGGAGTTGAGTCTGTATTCCATCGGGCTGATCTCTTTTGTGATTGTGGCTCAATTGGCACCCTCATTCTTTGTTGGTTTGTTCTGGAATCGTGGATCTTCCAAAGGCGCCATTATTGGAATGCTTGTTGGATTGGGAGTTACCTTTTACACCCTCATCTTGCCTTTTACCATTGAGGCCCTGACCGGTGATGCCAGCTTCACACAACAAGGAATTTTTAATGTTCAGTTTTTAAGTCCGCATTCCTTATTCGGAATCGATTTTCTCTCTCCAGCAGAACATGCATTTTTCTGGAGTATTTCGCTAAATACCATCTGTTATATCTATTTCTCTTTGAATACCAAAGGAAACTATCGAGAACGAAACTATGCCGAAATGTTTGTGGAGAGTAAGAATTACACCTCTCTTCAAGAAGAGGCTTATGTTTGGAAAGGGGAGGCCTATGTGGAAGATATCAAGGACATTCTGGTTCGATTTCTAGGTAGAGAAAAAACTAAAAAGGCGCTTGCAGCTTTCTACACCAAATATGATATCAAAGAAGAACCCAAGTTTGCCGATGCCAAAATGATTCATTTCTCAGAGCAAGTACTCACCGGTAGTATCGGTTCCTCTTCGGCTAGAATCTTAATTCAGAATGTTGTGAAGGAAGAGGAGATTACGTTGGTAGAGGTGTTAAAAATATTGGAAGAATCCAAAGATGCCATTGCGGAAAGCAAGGCCATGAAGAATAAATCGAAGGAATTAAAAAAACTTGCCAAGCAATTGAAATTGGTAAACGAAGAATTACTGGAAAAAGACAAACAGAAGGACGAATTCTTGGATACGGTTGCACATGAGTTGAAAACGCCATTAACCGGAATTCGAGCAGGGACGGAAATTTTACTGTACAATCCAGATATGGAGGAAGACGACAAGAGTCGCTTTTTGACTAGTATGCTTCAAGATTCAGAGCGATTGTCGCGATTGATCCATAATATCTTGGATTTTGAAAAATTGGCCAAAGGAAAGGAAAAACTAGATTTTCAAGCAAACTTGATCAATAAAACCATAGAAAAAGTAATTGGTAGTTTGCAACCTGCCGCCGCCAAAAAGAACATTGAACTTCGCGTAAAAAATACCCATCCGATCAAATTCCAGTATGATGAAGATCGAATGATTCAGGTCTTTACAAATCTGATTTACAATTCTTTGAAGTTTTGTGAACCGAAAAGCGGTGTAATCTCCATTGATTACAAATTGGGGAATCAAAGCATTGAAATATCGGTGCGAGATAACGGAAAAGGATTTGAAGAAACCGATGTTGATTTTGTATTTGATAAGTTCTTTCAATCAAAAAATCAAAATGTCATCAAACCACAGGGAAGTGGACTCGGTTTGGCAATATCCAAACAAATTGTATTGAGTCATGGTGGAGACATTTTCATCAATAAAAATTATAAAGACGGTGCAGAGGTCATCATAAAAATTCCATTCAATGAGTAAGAAAATATTAATAGTAGACGATGAACCAAACATCGTGATGAGTTTGGAATATGCATTTAAAAAGCAGAATTATGAGGTGTTTATTGCCAGAGATGGACAAGAAGCTTTGAACATTTTAGAAAGTGAAATACCCAATGTGGTTTTGTTGGACATCATGATGCCAAAGGTAGATGGATACCAAACCATAACGCAGATAAAAAATAATCCACAGCTAACGGATGTAAAAGTGGTTTTCTTAACGGCTAAATCCAAAGCAGCGGATGTCGAGAAGGGTTTGTCATTGGGCGCGGACAAATACCTTACCAAACCTTTTTCAATTCGAAAGGTGGTGAATGAAATCAATCAATTAATTGAATAACAAGACAAATCAATCAGTATGAAATTTAGTTTAGGTCCAAAATCCTCAGACATTTTTATCACCATTTATGTGGTGCTAACCTTGTATGTGAGGTTTCGTTTTGAGCATAACAATTACGAGGTAAGTCCTTTGCTATCCATAGTATTCGGACTCTGTTTCGTGGCTTTTTTATGGTCGTTGATTAAACTTAAGTTTTTGAATCCCAATTGGTTTGGATTGTTTTCAACTAAAAATTCTAAAAAATGAAGTATCAAAAAGAATATCAAGCTAGTATTCAAAATCCCGAAGCTTTTTGGGAAGTCCAGTCCAATCAAATCGATTGGTTTACCAAACCTACCCAAATCTTAGGGAAAGATGAATATAATTATCCGCAGTGGTTTGCAGACGGACAATTGAATATGAGTTATTTATGCATCGACAAGCATATTGAAGATGGCTTTGGAAATCAGAATGCTATTATTTATGATTCTCCGGTGACCAATCAAAAACGCCACATTAGCTTCAATGAATTACATCATGATGTATCTAAGTTTGCTGGCGGACTCGCTTCTTTGGGATTAACCAAAGGAGATACGGTAATCATTTACATGCCGATGATTCCTCAGGCTATTGTAGCGATGCTAGCTTGTGCCAGAATCGGAGTAACACATTCAGTTGTGTTTGGAGGATTTGCTCCACACGAATTGGCTATTCGAATTGATGATTGCAAACCAAAGGCCATTATCACGGCTTCATCGGGTGTAGAAATCAAGCGAATCGTTCCCTATAAACCCTTTGTTGACGAAGCCATTGAATTAAGCCAACACAAACCTGAAAAGGTAATTCTGTACAATAGAAAATTTGGAGCGCCATGTCCTTTGCATGAGCGTGATATTCACTTTATGGATCTCCTGAACAATTCGGAACCCATTGCTCCAGTTTCAGTCGACTCCAACCATCCGTTGTACATCCTTTATACTTCAGGAACTACCGGCAAACCCAAGGGGATTATCCGAGATACCGGCGGTTATGCCACCGCTCTAAAGTACTCCATGAAAAAGGTGTATGGTGTAGAAGAAGGTGATGTATACTGGGCCGCGAGTGACGTAGGCTGGGTTGTTGGACACAGCTACATAGTATACGGTCCATTGGTGAACAGAAACACCACGATTTTATTCGAAGGGAAGCCCATTAAAACTCCAGATGCCTCCACGTTTTGGAGAGTCATCAGTGAGCATCAAGTGAAAGTAATGTTTACGGCTCCTACCGCCATTAGAGCGATAAAGAAAGAGGATCCTGAGGGAAAATTCATGAAAAAGTACGACCTGTCTTGTTTGAAATATCAGTTTTTAGCGGGAGAGCGTTGTGATGTAACGACCTTGCGTTGGTTGGAAGAGAAACTAGGTATTCCTGTAATCGATCATTGGTGGCAAACCGAAAGTGGATGGCCCATGCTAGCCAATATGGTTGGCGTTGAATTGCAGGCTGTGAAACCTGGTTCGGCAACCTTACCAGTAAGTGGTTACGACATTCGAATTCTTGATGATAATGGTAATGAAAAATCGGCCAATTCAGAAGGGTATGTTGCTGTGAAATTACCACTACCTCCCGGGACTTTGTTGAATTTATGGGGAAATCCAGAACGATTCAAAAATGGATATCTCAAGCAATTTGACGGCTATTATGCCTCGGGTGATGGAGGATATAAAGACGAAGATGGCTATGTATTTATTACAGGCAGGGTTGATGACATCATCAATGTTGCCGGACACCGACTATCAACTGCAGAGATGGAAGAGGTAGTAGCCAGTCATACATCCGTTGCGGAGTGTGCCGTATTTGGAGTGCACTGCGAATTGAAAGGACAAAAGCCATTGGGTTTAATCGTTTTAAAGGAAAACAATACCTTGGATGCGACGACAATTTCGCAAGAAATCATTCAAATGGTTCGACATGAAATTGGCCCCGTTGCTGCCTTTAAGGAAGTGCTTGTGGTGAAACGCTTGCCGAAAACAAGATCCGGAAAAATTTTACGCAAACTACTGCGAAATATTTCCGACGAAATAACATATAAAATACCCTCAACAATCGATGATGTTGCCATTATCGAAGAGATAAAAGAAGTATATAAACAAAATAATGTAGGTCAATTTAAACAACTAGTATCATGAGTAATTATCACATTAAAAACTTTCCAGAATATTTTCACGAGTATCGTAAATCAGTTAGAAATCCAGAGTTGTTCTGGGAGGAAATCGCCGAAGAACACTTCCTATGGCGTAAAAAATGGGACAATGTATTGAATTGGGACTTTACCAAACCAGAAGTAAAATGGTTTGAAGGTGCTCAATTGAACATCACCGAAAATTGTATCGATAGACATTTGTATACAAATGGGAATAAAAATGCCATCATTTTTGAACCCAATAATCCAGAAGAACCAACTGAGTATATCACCTACAATCAGTTGAGTGAGCGCGTAAATCAGTTTGCCAATGTGTTGAAATCCAAAGGGATAAAAAAAGGAGATCGGGTTTGTATTTACCTACCGATGATTCCAGAATTGGCTATTTCTTTATTGGCTTGTGCTCGAATAGGAGCAATTCATTCTGTGGTGTTCGCCGGATTCTCCGCTCAGGCTTTAGCAACGAGAATTCAGGATAGCGATTGTAAAATGGTGATTACTTCAGACGGTTCGTATCGCGGTGCCAAGACCATTGATTTAAAGGGAATCGTTGACGATGCTTTAGAATCTTGCCCGACCATCGAATCTTGTCTAGTAGCCAAAAGAATTAATAGCAATATTTCCATGAAGGAAGGGCGCGACTTCTGGTTGCAACCATTGTTGGATGAAGCTTCCAAAGACTGCGAACCTGAAATCATGGATTCAGAAGATCCGTTGTTTATTTTGTATACCTCGGGGTCAACTGGAAAACCAAAAGGAATGGTGCATACAACAGGTGGATATATGGTTTATACGGCCTTCACCTTTAAAAATGTCTTCCAATACCGAGAAGGTGACGTGTATTGGTGTACCGCCGATATTGGATGGATTACAGGACACAGTTACATCGTATACGGACCATTGGCCAACGGTGCAACTACCTTAATGTTTGAAGGGGTGCCGAGTTATCCTGATTTCGGACGTTTCTGGGAAGTAGTTGAAAAACACAAAGTGAATCAGTTTTACACCGCTCCGACGGCCATTAGAGCTTTGGCAAAAGAAGGAGTTGAGCATTTGGAAAAATACGACTTATCCAGCATCAAAGTCTTGGGTACGGTGGGTGAGCCAATCAACGAAGAGGCTTGGCACTGGTATGATGATAATGTCGGAAAGAAAAAAGCACCTATCGTGGACACTTGGTGGCAGACTGAAACTGGGGGAATCATGATTACGCCGATTCCATTTTCAACGCCAACCAAACCTACGTATGCAACCTTGCCGTTTTTAGGAATTCAACCTGCCTTGATGGATGAGAATGGAAAGGAAATCAAAGGAAATCAAGTAGACGGAAGGCTGTGTATCAAATTCCCATGGCCGTCGATGGCTAGAACGATTTGGGGAAATCATCAACGTTACAAAGAAACTTATTTCTCTGCCTTTGAAAATAAATACTTTACAGGTGATGGTGCCTTGCGTGATGAGGTAGGATACTACAGAATTACCGGTAGGGTAGATGATGTAATTATTGTATCTGGACACAATCTTGGTACAGCACCAATCGAAGATGCAATCAATGAGCATCCAGCAGTTGCCGAATCTGCGATTGTAGGATTCCCACATGATATCAAAGGAAACGCTTTGTATGGTTATGTAACCTTGAAGGATACCGGAGAGTCTAGGGATCAAGACAATTTGAGAAAGGAAATCAATCAAATGATTACTGAGCAAATTGGGCCAATTGCCAAATTGGATAAGATCCAGTTTACCAGTGGATTGCCCAAAACAAGATCAGGTAAAATTATGCGTAGAATTCTTCGAAAAATTGCAAGTAGAGATACTTCAAACCTTGGAGATACAAGTACACTATTAAATCCGGAAGTTGTTCAGGATATTATGGATAATGTATTGTAATTAAATTAGTTATAACAACCCAATACGCTTGGCAGGTCTTTTTAGAAAGGACAAGCTGAGCGTATTTTTTTTCTCCAAGTGCAACAGAAGTTTTACAAAAATCTGAGCCGTAATGTAAGCATCTCCAGCTGCATTGTGGCGATCGTGGAGGGCGATATTAAAGGTCTTCGCTAGGTGGTCTAAAGAGTAATGCTCTTTATAGGGTTCTTTAAAATCCGATTTTAAAAAAAGGTTCCCCGTATCAATGACCTGGTTTTTTAGTTTGGGAAGTCCCATTCTCTTGAGTGCTGCATTGATCATGGCCACATCAAAGGCAGCGTGATGAGCTACCAAGACTGCATTGTTCAGGTAGCCCAAGAAATTTTTGATGCCTTCTTCTTCGCTAATCTTGTTTTCTCCAGATCTTCGGATACCGTGAATTTCAACCGTTTCTTTTTTAAAGTTTTTTGGGTTGACGTATGCTTCAAAATGGTCTTGAATGCGAATCATTTTATTGCGAACGCCGATAGCACCAATGGAGAGTAGGGCATCCTCTTTTGGATTTAATCCAGATGTTTCGGTATCAAAAACTACAAATCGTAGCTCTTCAAAGGCAGGTGATTTGTGTTGAAAGGAATTTGCATAAGCGTTCCAGAATTCAGGATATTTTTTACGATTCCAAAACATATTACAATAGTTGTGCTAGTTGAAATCGTACCATGATTAAATTCTGAATTTCTTTTACGGCCTTGAAACATCCCTTTAAGGCAAGCTTCTCCAGTTTGGTTAAATCGTCCAAAACAATGAACCTACCCGAATTTTGATTGTTCAATCCATGGTCTGTTCGAAACTCCAGTAGAGTTTTGTACGCCTCAATACAGTTTTCGTAGATTTCCTTGTTGTGGTCTTCATCATCGATCAGAGAAGAAAATCTTTCGATGGTGTTCCTTTGAATTTGTCCGCTTTCTAGGGTAAGCAGACGTGCTGCATCTACCAAAGGCATCATGGCGCGTGACTTGATATCAAACTGATTTTTGTGTTCACCTGAATCTTCTACGAGAAACTGTCTAAAAAAGCCTAATGGTGCCGGATTCTGAAGTGCATTTTTCGCCAATAGTTTGAGGAAGATTTTATTCTTCTTCATCAGATTGGTGATGAAATCATTCAGTTCGGTTATGAGGCTTTCATTTCCGAAAAAGGAGGTGAAATCAAAAAAGATGGTGCAGAACATGATGTTTTCTTCCGTTGGCTGTTCAATCCATTTTTTGAATTGACCTTTCCATTCTTCCATAGACAAACACCACTTTTCATTTGAGGCCATCATTTCAGCCGGACAATATTCAAAACCGACTTCATGCAAGATGTTCGTAACCATCTTACCAAGCTTTAAGAAATACGCTTTGCTAGCTGGGTCGGCCTTGCCTTCATAAAGAATGGCATTGTCTTGATCTGTGGTTAGCATTTGTTCTTTTCTGCCTTGACTACCCAAACTCAACCATGTGAAAGAAACGGGTGGTTTCGAACCAAGATCTTCAATAGCCAGTTCGATGGCTCTTGAAGTCAATGCGCTATTGATCTCAGAAATGATTTTTGATACGAAAGTAATGGATGCCGATTGTTGGATGTATTGTTGTAACAGTTGATTGGATTTCTCTTTTACATCTTTTAAATCCGACGCGCTGTAGGAGCGCTTGATCTGTTTGATCAATACCGAAGGATTGTTTTCTCGAATGAGAATGATGTCGTGTTCCGACAAAACTCCGATTACCTCAGTATCCATCGTGCCATCTGCTGTAATGCACAAATGTGTAATCTTATGTTTCATCATTAAGATCTGTGCTTCGGCTATGGATATATCAGGGGAAGCACAAATTACAGGGGACGACATGATATGAATCACTTTCTCTTTGATCGAAAATTTACCAGTGGCAACCTTAATCCGTAAGTCTTTGTCCGTAACAATCCCCAACGGCTTTTTGTCGTGCTCTACAATTAATGATCCCACTCGTTTCACGGTCATGATTTGTGCGGCATTTTCGATGCTGGTTTCATCAGAGCAGGTAATTGGGTTTTTGGAAAAATTGGCACGAATGCTGTCTTCCAGCAGTACTTCAGAAGCCTTGGAAAGTCTCTTGTGCATCTCTTTCCCAGAGAGCTTGTTGGCAAAACTATTGATGATAAAATCAGAAGCCTGGCGATTATTTTTTAAATAATCTTCATAGGCTTGGGCTGGAATAGTATACAAAATGGTCTCCTCAATAGCAACGGCTGAGAGCTTGTAATAATCCTTCCGAATCAATGCCCTCAATCCGAATAAATCCCCTTCATCACATTCTTCTACCAAGGTGGTTTCGTTGGAAAACAGTCCGACAGCACCTTCATGGACTAGGTAAAAGCAGTCTTTGATTTCCCCACCTTCAGTAAAAATAGAATCGTCCTTCTCAAAATATTGAACAACCACTTCTGAAGCAATCTGATACAAGGTTTCCTTTTCCAAATAGGAAAAAGGTGGAACGTTTTTGATGTGGTCTGCTATTCGTAATGGAATCGTATTCAAAGGATATTTTTTATAAAAAATGTAAGGAACCTCCTTATATTGCTACAATAAAGTTAGAAAATAAAAATAGATTATTCAATGCATTATCAATCAATTCAAAAACCCCTTTACCTTCTTGCTTTTTCCATCTTATTGATAGTTCAAAGTTGCGTGAAAAAAGAAGTGACTCCAGAAGATCAATTACTGAAAGTTGTTGAAAAACATGGCGGTTTGGAAATTTGGAAGAATACCAAAACCTTGGCTTTTCAAAAAGGGCGAGAAGTTCATACCACTGATTTACACACGAGGAGGGGAGTAATTAATCATCCGAAGTATTCATTGGGGTTTGATGGTAAAGAAGTTTGGTTGGATCAGGATTCGGTTTTCTTCAAGGGGAACAAAGTATTTTACTACAATTTGTACTTCTACTTTTATGCCATGCCTTTTGTGCTTGCTGATGACGGAATTATACTCGAAAGCGCAACGCCGATTACCTATCAGAACAAAGAATATTTAGGGATTAAGGTTTCTTACGAGGCAAATGTTGGCGCCTCTCCTGATGACAATTACATCTTGTATTTCGATAAAGAAACCTATCAAATGGAATGGTTGGCCTATACTGTTACTTTTAACTCCCAAAAGCCCAGCGAAAAATACAGCATGATTCGGTATAACAAATGGACAAATACAAATGGACTCTTGTTGCCTGAAGAGATCACCTGGTTTAAAACTGATGAAAATGGCAATCCGACCGAGCCTAGAAGGTCACCAGTAGTATTTACAAATCCATTAGTAAGCGGCGCGCAATTGGCAGATTCTTTTTACCAGAATCCAAAGAAATAAGTTAATGAGATAAGTATTGCACAATTCTATTGTAAATGGAATTGTAATAATCGTGGAACCTTGGAAGTAATATGTTTTCCAGATCTTTTGTGGTTCTCAATACTTCCAAATCAAATAACTGAATGGCATCAATTTCTGCTTTTTGAGCATGTAAGGTCTCAAAGTCCTTTTTCAATTCAGCCAGAAAAACATGATGAATTTCATTGTCTTGAATTCCGTTTGGATGCGAGATTTGATGGACACGCGTACCGATTTTCATGAGCTCTTGATCCTTCAAATCGAGCCCTAATTCCTCCAAAACTTCACGCTTCGCGGCATCTATTACCGACTCGCCAGCACCAATGTGTCCTGCTGCTGAAATGTCCCAAAGACCGGGTAGCACTTTTTTTGTCATGGCTCTTTTTTGCAACACAATTTTTCGACTGGAAGTAAAAACCCAAACATGTACGGTTCCATGAAACCAACCATTTTTATGGGCTTCAGATTTCATAGCGCTTTTACCAGTTGGTTCGCCAGTGGGAGTTAAAATGTCGATTAATTCATCCATTACTGCATTGCATATTTAACACATTCTAGCAATACTTCAAAATCTTCTTTGGTATTAAAAACATGACAGGAAACACGCATGAATGCTCCTCGAAAAGATACGTTTACCTTTTCTTTTTCGAGTTTGATTTTCAATTTCTCGATATCAAAATTCTCAGGGAAACCCACCCCGAACATATGGTGTGACCTGCAATCATCTTGCTCAATATGGCATCCCAATGCTCTCATTTGGTTAACGAAAGTTGCGGTGGTTTCCCTACAGTATTCTTGTATGCGTTGAGGTTGCCATTCGATGACTTGTTGTAGTGCCGCTACCCGCATTTGATTGTAAATCAAGCTGCTGCTTTCCCCAACAGAATACCGCTGTGCCTTGGGTTTGTATTCTGATTGATAGGTGGTTAATTCTGAAAATCGTTCACTGTTCACTCGATTGATCCAATTCTCTTCAATTGGATTGCCATTGTCGAAATAAGGCCCATAGTAGGCAATAGCACTTCCGTAGGGACCAAATAGCCATTTGTATCCGGCTGCAATCAATGCATCTGGAGCTAATTCTTTCACTGAAAATGGTAAGGCTCCAACAGATTGACTTCCGTCGATGATCAGTAAGGAATTAAATTCTTGGGTCTTTCTGCGAATCTCTTTCAAGTCAAACAGTGTTCCGTTTGACCAATGTACGTGTCCCATGGCAACCAAAGCCGTATTCTCATTGATGGAATCCAATAGGATTTTATTCCATTTCTTTCCTTTGTTTGATTTGGTTTTGGGAGGTTCAATAATCTTGAGCCTTGCTCCGTATTGATCCGTGAGCTTTTTCCAGATGTAATAATTACTTGGAAATTGCTCATCAATAATCAGAATTTCATCCGTTGACTTTAAGCAAACATTGTTGGCCACATTGGCCAATCCGTAAGATACAGACGGGATGTTTACCACACGATCCATATCATCCGATTCAATGAGTTCAGCGAACAAGCTTCGCAATTCATTGATGGGTTTAAAAAAACTATCAACAGTAATTAAATCAGGTCGATTTTTATCAAGTACCGCCTGAATCCCGGCTTCTTCTATTGCATTAAATGCCGGCGAAAAAGATGCGGTATTGAGGTAAACCACATCCTTTGGAATTTTAAAAATAGCTTTCTGAGACTTCAGTTTCATTCTTAATCAAAATATGAAAAAGAAGCTCCGTTTTCAATTTTTAAAAGGGTTTCATAAATCATTCGAATTACATTCTCAACATCTTCTCTGTGCACCATTTCTACAGTGGTGTGCATGTAGCGTAAAGGCAAAGAAATCAACGCCGAGGCTACACCGCCATTGCTGTAGGCAAAAGCATCAGTATCTGTTCCTGTAGCTCTTGACAAGGCTGATCGTTGGAATGGAATTTCCTTTTCTTCGGCAGTATCAATGATCAAGTCGCGTAACTTTTGTTGTACGGCTGGAGCATAGGCAACAACCGGACCCTTGCCCAATTCCAAATGGCCTTCTTTTTTCTTGTCGATCATTGGAGTAGTGGTATCATGAGTAACATCCGTTACTATGGCAACATTTGGCTTGATGGTTTGCGTGATCATTTCCGCACCGCGCAACCCAATTTCTTCTTGAACAGAATTGGTAACGTACAATCCAAATGGTAATTTTTTACCGTTTTCATGTAATAATCGTGCAACTTCCGCAATCATGAATCCGCCCATTCGATTGTCTAAAGCTCTACAAACAAACTTGTTGTCATTCAAAATGTGGAATTCATCCGGATAGGTTATAACACAACCAACGTGCACGCCAAGCGCTTCTACTTCCTCCTTGGTAGCACAACCACAATCGATAAAAATATTTTCGGGCTTTGGTGGTTCTTCTTTCGCTCTATTTCGGGTATGAATCGCTGGCCAACCAAAAACACCTTTTACAATACCTTTCTTTGTGTGAATATTGACCACCTTACTTGGTGCGATTTGGTGATCAGAACCACCATTTCGAATCACGTAAATCAATCCGTTGTCGGAAATGTAATTTACATACCAAGAAATTTCATCGGCATGTCCTTCAATAACCACTTTGTATTTCGCATCTGGATTGATAACCCCCACGGCAGAGCCATAAGTATCGGTAATGAACTCATCCACATAAGGCTTTAGATAATCCATCCAAAGTTTCTGTCCGTCCCATTCGTAACCCGTTGGTGCTGCGTTGTTTAAGTATTTTTCTAAAAAATCGAGTGATTTGTCGTTTAAAATTGAATCCATTGCGTTTTTGAAATTTGAGTAAAAATAAGATGTTTTTTCAACAATGTGATCCAAAAAAATCTAAAAATAAGTGTAACAATTCTCCCTATATTTACACGAATGATGATATAAAAACCAAGTAAATGAAATTAGTAATCAATAATTTAACGAAGACTTACAAAAATGGGGTCAAAGCCATTGATGATTTAAGTATAGAAATTGGAACTGGAATGTTTGGTCTGTTGGGACCAAATGGTGCAGGGAAATCTTCCTTGATGCGCACCATCGCTACCCTGCAAGAGCCTGATTCTGGAAGTATATCATTTGGGGATATTGATGTTCTTGAGGACAAAATGGCCCTTAGAAAATTGTTAGGATACCTACCACAATCTTTTGGTGTGTATCCAAAAATGTCGGCAGAAGCTTTATTGGATTACTTCGCTACCTTAAAGGGAGTATCCTCCAAAGAAGACCGTCAAAAACTCGTAAAAGAAGTGTTGGAAATTACCAACCTTTATGAGGTAAGAAAGAAATACGTTGCGGGTTATTCAGGAGGTATGAAGCAACGTTTTGGTATTGCGCAGTTGCTGTTGAACAATCCGAAGTTAATCATTGTGGATGAGCCAACTGCTGGATTGGATCCTGCGGAAAGAAATCGTTTCCTGAATGTATTGCGCGAAGTAGGAACCAATTGTACGGTGATTTTTTCAACCCATATTGTGGAGGATGTAAAGGAATTGTGTAACGAATTGGCCATTTTAAATGGAGGCCGAATTTTAAAGCATAGCACTCCGCAAGAAGCTACCAAAGAGATTGAAGGGAAGATCTGGACCAAAGTAATTGAAAGAGATGAGTTGGATGGTCAAGAGGCGATGTATAACATTTTATCCTCAAGTTACAATCAAGACAATACTTTAAACATCCGTGTGTATTCTGAAGAGAAACCTTCTCGCGAATTTGTGCCTGCGACTCCGCAATTGGATGACGTTTACTTTATTGCATTGAAATCAGACGAACCTGCAGTAGCAGAATAATTAAACCCTTTACCAAACTATGTTTACTACGATCTTTAAACACGAGTTAAAGTATTGGTTTAACCGACCTGCTTTTTACATATACCTCGCTATTTTCTTTTTATTAGCCTTGTTTTTATCGGCTTCATCGGCAGGTATTTTTGACTTTTTAACCGTTACTACCGGATCTTCAAGAATTGTGAATTCTCCTTTTGGAGTTACCGGATTGTTCAACGGACTGACCATTTTCATATTCTTCCTGTTCCCATCCATCATTGGGGTTTCGGTATATCGCGATTACAAAAGTGAAATGCATACCATTTTATACTCCTATCCTTTTACCAAGGCCGAGTATTTATTTGCAAAGTTTTTTAGCGGACTGGTAGTAGTGACGATGATTGTCTTTGCCATCAGTATTGCCATGATCATCGGTTTCCGATTCCCAGGAACGAATTCAGAAATCGTGGGCCCACTCATCTTAGAGTCTTATTTACGAACCTACGCGATATTCATTATTCCGAATGTACTCTTTGCAGGAGCTATTGTTTTTGCCATCGTTACTTTTACCAGAAACATCTCAGCTGGATTTATTGCGGTGATCATTTTAATTTTTGGTCAAGGATTGTTGGAAGGATTGCTTTCAGAGCCTGAATACCGTAGTATTGCGGCTTTGTTGGATCCATTCGGAGCCTCTTCGGCAACCTACTACACCAAATATTGGACCCCAGCAGAACAGAATGAATTGCAGATTCCGATTGGCGAGTACATCATCTACAATCGTTTGATTTGGACAGGTGTGGCTATTTTGATTTTCGGAATGGTCTATAAATACTTCCAATTCAGTCAAAATGCATTGACTTTCTCTTTCAAAAAATCGAAACCAGAAAGAGCTACCAAGAGAAACTTTGGAGGCATTACAAGAATCAACTTACCTGAAGTAACTTACAAATCCGACTTGAAACACCATCTCCAAACCTTTTGGAAGTTATCGGTGCTCGACTTCAAATACATCATGAAAAGTTGGCCATTTATTTCCATCGTATTGGTAGGGATCATTTTTGTCATTATCGGATTGATTACCCTTGGAAGTTTGTTCGGAACAGAAACCTTACCGATGACTTGGCAAATGTTGCAAGGAGGAAGCATCTTCAAGTTATCCATCAATGTATGTACGTTTTTGTACGCTGGGATGTTGGTGCATCGAGCGAATATTACACGATCAAATCATTTGATTGATGTAACTCCAGTACCAAATTGGGTGTTGTTGTTCTCCAAATTAACAGCTCTGTTAAAAATGCAATTGGTATTGTTATTAGTGATTGTTGTAGCAGGAGTTTCTTTCCAGATGTACAAAGGCTTCTACAACTTTGAAATCGGACAGTACTTGACGCAATTGTACTTTTTAGATTTTATCAATTACCTCATGTGGGCATTCTTAGCGCTGTTTATCCAAACCTTGTTTAAGAATCCGTATTTAGGGCTTTTTGTGTTGTTGGTAATTTCCATCGGAATGCCATTCCTGAATTTCATCGGTATCGAGCAGTCGATCTTCAAATACAACGAAGGTCCCGGATTTAGTTATTCTGACATGAATGGTTATGGTTTTTCATTAACACCTTATTTGTCCTACAAGTTTTACTGGTTCTTGTGTGGCATCTTGTTAATGATTGTCTCCGCCTTATTTTGGGTGCGCGGAATTCCTTTTTCCTTCAAAGAAAGAATTCAGATTGCCAAATCAAGATTCAGAGGCCCATATTTAACTTCCTTCATTGTATTCTTTATTGCATTTGTGGCATTGGGAGCAACCATTTACAATGAGACCAAAATCAAATCAAATCGTACTTCCGCCAAGGAGGCCGAATTACGAAGAGTAGAGTGGGAGAAGAAATACAAAAAGTACGAAGGGTACAAGCAACCACGTATCGTGGCCGTGAATGCCAACATGAATATTTATCCTAAGGAATTGATTTATGACGCATCGGCCAAGATGACCATGGTGAACAAGACAGATCAAGAAATTGATAGTGTATTCTTAAACCACAATTCTTTGAAAAGTACCTTTACCTTCAACAAGCCGAACAAGCTGGTTTTAGAGGATACGGTACACAATTTTGACATCTATGTGTTCGAGAATAAAATCATGCCGGGTGATACGCTCGAGTTGGACGTTACGGTAAAGAGTAACAAGAATACGCTTTTCAGTAGGAAGTCGCCCGTAAGAGAAAATGGAACCTTTATCAATAATTTCTCCATGTTTCCTTCTTTAGGGTATTCATCGGCAGGCGAATTAACCGATGATCAAACTCGTAAAAAGTACGATTTGCCAAAGAACGAATTACGACCACATCCATCCGATTCAACTGCTTTGGGTGATACCTATATCTCTAAGGATTCCGATTGGATCGACTTTGAGGCCACCGTTTCCACTTCCTCAGATCAAATCGCAATCGCTCCTGGTTATTTGCAAAAAGAGTGGACAGAAGGTGATCGAAGGTATTTCCATTACAAGATGGATAGCAAGATTTTAAATTTTTACGCCTTTAATTCGGCACGCTATGAAGTGATGCGCGACAAGTGGAATGATGTCAATTTAGAAATCTATTACCACAAAGGACACGAGTTCAATTTAGAACGAATGATGAAGGGAATGAAAGCTTCCTTGGAATATGGTTCGAAGAATTTTAGTCCGTACCAACATCGTCAAGCGCGAATCATAGAGTTTCCAAGAACCGGTGGAACCTTTGCACAATCGTTCCCAAACACCATTCCGTTTTCAGAAGGCATCGGATTTATTGCAGATGTAGATGAAACCGATGAAGGGGGAGTAGATTACCCCTTCGCCGTTACGGTGCATGAAGTAGCACACCAGTGGTGGGCACATCAAGTAATCGGTGCCGATGTTCTGGGAGCTACCATGTTGTCAGAAAGTTTGTCGGAATATGTATCATTGAAAGTGTTGGAGCATGAGCACGGAAAAGACAAAATGCGTAAGTTTTTGAAGCGTTCTTTAGACCAATACTTGCAACAAAGAACCTTTGAGACCAAACGTGAGAAGCCATTGATGTACAATGATGGTCAAGGATATATACGTTATCAGAAAGGATCTTTGGTATTCTATGCCATGAGTGATTACATCGGTGAAGAGAAGTTAAACGGAGCCTTACAGCGTTATGTTGAAAAGGTAAAATTCCAAGAACCACCTTACACCACTTCCATTGAAATGGTAGATTACATTCGCGAGGTGACGCCAGATTCGCTTCAGTATGTGATCAAAGACATGTATGAAACCATTACTTTGTATCGAAACAGAGTAACAGACACGAAGGTGACAGAATTGGACAATGGTCAATTTCAAGTGGATATCGAGTTCGAAGTTTCCAAGTATCGAAATGATGAGAAAGGGAAGCGTTATTACGGAGAAAAGGTAGGAGATACCCTATCTTACAAAACCGAAAAAATGAGAAAACCAATTCTATCAGTTCCTTTGAATGATTATATTGATGTTGGTGTGTTCTACGAAGAGGAGGTCGATGGAGAAAAGAAAGAGAAAGAATTGTACTTTAAGAAGCACAAGATTACACAAATCAATAATAAGGTATCCATCATTGTTGATAAGAAACCTTCAGAGGTGGGAATTGACCCGTATAATAAATTGATTGACACACAATCAGAAGACAACCGAAGAAAATTATAAATTGAAATGAAAACGAAGACAAGTTCATATGTAGCGCTAACTGCCTTTTTACTGGTCAGTGCGCTGCATATAGCAGGTCTTTTGCTCAATCAAAATTTAGCGATCTATACCAAGCCTGCGCTGATGATCACGCTCGGTTTTTTCTATGTAGTGTCGGTTGAGAAAATCAATCCCTGGGTGGTTGGTGCTTTGTTGTTTTCATTTGGAGGAGATGTTTTTTTATTAGATAAAAACAATTACTTCGTCTTTGGATTGGGATCTTTTTTGGTGGCACATTTGTGTTACATCAAGCTTACTTCAGCCATGCTATCAAAGATGAACCCCATCGAAATTATCTTGTCTTCCATTCCTTTTGTCTTCGTGTTTTTTGGTTTGATTGGCCTATTGTATAAAGGATTGGACAAGCTTTTAATTCCCGTTAGTATTTACGGACTAGTGATTTCTACCTTCGGGGCGCTAACCCTCGCAGTTTACAGAAATCGGAAATCCACCGAACATCTCTGGCTATTGCTGGGTGCCTGCTTATTTATTTTGTCGGATAGCCTGATCGCTTTGAACAAGTTTTATGAGCCTCGGGAATACTATTCTTTGGTCATCATGATTACCTATATCATGGCTCAGTTTCTACTCACCAAAGCCTTCATCGCCAAATCTCCAGAGAAAATTCAGTAAGGCGATTTTTCTCAAGCAAATTAAGATTACCGGTATTTATCAAAAAAAATAACCAACTTTGTCAAGGCCTTGAAATGAGGTTTGAAACCAAAATCTTCTTTTTTTTGAAATTATGAAAAACATCATTCTGACCCTTTTGGGATGTCTCGTATTACAATCATGCTCGAATAAAAAATCCGTTTCCTTGAAGTTTTTAGATGAATACATCATCCAAGATTCATTGATGCATAGCGGATTTAAAATAGGAGGTTTGTCTGGTGTAGATTATGTGAATGACACCTTGTATTTCGTAGTTGATGACGGCAGAAAACCGAGAGTGGTTCTTGCTACCATGAAATTACAAGATCAAAAAGTGGATTCGTTGGATTTTTTTAAAACCATCGAACTGAAAGATTCTGCTTCAACTTTTTTCAATAAGACCTATTTGGATGTTGAGTCCATTTTTGTGGATCAAGAAAGTGGTCGCATGCATATTACCAGTGAGGGAAGTATCAACTATAAAGTAAAACCTTTGATTTTTTCTTTGAACCTAGATGGAAAAGATCCTATTACGTATGAAATTCCTAAATACCTGTCGAATTTAGAAAATCACCATCACAACAAGTCTTTCGAGGCTTCCTCAAGAAGCTTCGATGGAAATGGATTCTGGTTTACTACTGAAGCTCCGTTAAAACAAGATGGGGAGCTCGCCTCTTTTTCGGATACCAATTCGCCCATCCGATTTAGCTATTTTGATTATGCATCAAATAAAGTGACCAAACAATTTGCCTATCCACTCGGAAAAATAGATTTGGCACCCAAAGGTAAAACAAAGGTGAACGGAATTACGGCCATCCTAGAATACAAAGCCAATCGATTTTTGGTGGTTGAAAGAGCTTATGTAAGCGGTTATGGTAGTCATGGAAATGTGGTCAAAATCTTTGAAGCTAACATTTCGAACAGTACTTCAGATACCAAACATATCAAGGCTTTGGAAGGGAAATCATTGGATTTCATGGAAAAGAAATTGTTACTCAATTTCAAGGATGTGAAGGCGCAGTTAACAGAGGGAATTATAGACAATATTGAGGGAATTAGTTTTGGTCCAGTGCTTAAAAATGGGAATAAATCACTCGTTTTGATTGCGGATGACAATTTTCAAAATTTTGGAAAACAGTTAAATCAATTTATTTTTTTAGAACTAATTATAAAATAGTAGTATTTTTATAGGCCTTTTTTTAAGAATATCGTGATTTCAATTTTTAATTACAGAAAGAATTACTTTCGGAAGCAATTTCGCAGACAGCTCATAGAAGCTGATCAAAACAGAGTTGTTTCGCACAAGGAAATCGCCACCGTCGGAATCTTAACCACCGAGTTGTTTTTCAACACTATTGAATTAAAAGAAGAAGTTGAGAAGTTCTTGAAATTGCGCAATGCAAAAATCTATTGCTATCGACCTTATAAAAAATCAAATACCATTTCCTTCAAACACTTTTCAGAAAAGGATTACAACTGGAAAGGAAAAATCATTCAGAACAACTTTCAAAGTTTTATAGATCAACCTTTCGATTTGCTCATTGGTTATTTTGATAAGAACAATATTTATTTAGAAAATGCTGTGCTGCAATCAAAGGCTTCCTTCAAGGTCGGAATTGCCAAGGTGAATCAGATGCTTTATGATATTGAGATCAAATCAAATCCCAGTAACATAGAAGAGTTTTTAAAAGAGCTCAAGCGCTACCTTTTGATTCTGAATAAAATGAAAAATTAAACTTTCTTCACGATTTAGTTTATTCTTTTTAACAAGCTCGTTTTGGCTTATTTCTCAACAAGAATTATTGTAATTTTGCTTTTCTAAAATCTAGTATTATGCAGCAGTTTGTTGGTATGGGAGTTGCTTTGGTTACTCCGTTTAAAGATGATTTGAGTGTTGATTTCGATGCTTTGAAAGACTTGGTGAACTTCAATATTGAGAATGGGACCAATTATTTGGTGATCAATGGGACCACTGGGGAAAGCGCTACTATAACTCCGGAAGAAAAAGATCAAATCATCAAAACCATCGTCGCTGTCAATAATAAAAGAGTGCCTTTGGTGTTGGGTGTTGGTGGAAACAATACCATGACCGTTGTAAACGAACTCAAAACCAGAGATCTTTCTGAGATTGACGGAATTTTATCGGTAGCTCCTTATTACAGCAAGCCAACCCAAGAAGGATTTTATCAGCATTACAAAGCCGTTGCTGAAGCGACAGATAAACCCATTATCTTGTACAATGTTCCAGGTAGAACTGCCAAAAATATGGAGGCTTCTATTACATTGAGATTGGCCCGAGACTTCGATAATATTGTGGCTGTAAAAGAGGCAGGGAATATTCAGCAACAGTACTACGAACTCATCAAAAACAAACCAGAAGACTTTCTCATTATATCAGGGGATGACGATTTGGCTTTAGGAGTAGCCTTGGCTGGCGGTTCTGGGGTGATTTCAGTAATCGGTCAGGCCTATCCAAAAGAATTCTCCGAAATGATTCGCTTAGGATTGGCAGGAGAAAATCAAGAAGCCTACAAATACCATTACCAGTTGATGGATGCCGTTGATTTGATTTTTGCTGAGAATAATCCGGCCGGAATCAAAGCAGTATTGAAGGCCAAGGGTATTTGTAGAGATGAAGTTCGCTTGCCATTGGTAAAAGCAACGGAGGCTTTACAAACCAGAATTGCTGAATTTGTCGCTTCAAATTAAGCTTAGCAACCCATTTATTTTTTGAGGTTGAAAGCTGTAAAGTCATGGTACCAGCAAGTCTTCCATTTTTTAACCTTTTCTTAGTTGTAGCGTACAATTGAATTGTTTACTTTTCGTTTTATTATCTCTAAATAATTTTTAATTTTGCAAAATGCTTAAATTTAAAAAGTTAACCTTTCTAATTGCACTGACGGTATTGGTTTCATGTAATGAATACCAGAAGGTATTGAACAACGGAACGGCTAGTGATCAGTATAAAATGGCTGTGAAGTTGTACGAAACTAAAAAGTTTGCAAAAGCACTCCGATTGTTTGAAAAAATTACGCCAGCCTACCGTGGAAAACCTCAGATGGAGCGAATCCAGTTTATGGTGGCCCAGTCCAATTTCAATATCAAGAGTTACAGCTTGGCAGGATACTATTTCGATCGTTTTACCAAAAACTATCCAAAATCTTCGAAGAAAGAGGAAGCAGCATTTTTGTCGGCCTACAGCTACAAATTGGCTTCACCTACCTTCAGTACCGATCCTACCGATACCAATAAGGCATTAGAAGCTTTTCAAAATTTTATCAATACCTATCCTGATTCTGATAAATTGGAAGAAGCGAATAAGCATTTCAAGGATCTGCGATACAGACTACAGAAAAAATACTTCGAGATCGCCAAAACCTATTATAGAACGGCCGATTTCGATATGCGAAATTATAGAGCGGCCATCCAGGCTTTTGACAATTTATTAGGAGACTTTTTAGGATCTGAATTCAAAGAGGAGGCCTTGTATTATCGCTTTAAAGCGGCACATGATTTTGTTCTCAAAAGTACGGTTCGAAGAAAACCAGAGAGGGTAGAAAATGCTGTGGCTGCTTATGAAAAATTGTTGCGAAACTTTCCTGAAACTCAATACAAAGAGGAGGTAAAGGAAATGTTAGAGCGAATGAAAGACGAAAAAGTAAAGGCTGAAGAAATCTTAGCCAAAAGAGAAGAATTAACAAATACTCAGAAATAAATCTTATGGATTACAAAGAATCTAAAGCTGCAGTGAGCACCGTAACTTATAACAAGGATCAAATAGAACAGCCTACAGAGAACATCTACGAGGCCATCTCTATTATTGCGAAACGCGCAGAGCAAATCAATCTTGATTTAAAGAAAGAATTGATTGAGAAATTAGATGAGTTTGCTACTTACAACGATAGCTTAGAAGAGGTTTTCGAAAACAAAGAGCAAATTGAAGTATCTAAATTTTACGAGCGTTTGCCAAAACCAACAGCAATTGCAGTTGAAGAATGGTTAAACGAAAAAATCTACCACAGAACTCCAGAAACTGAATAATGTCCGTTTTACAAGGCAAGAAGATTCTCTTAGGTGTTACTGGAGGAATTGCGGCCTATAAAACAGCTCATTTAGTTAGACTTTTTATAAAATTAAAGGCAGAAGTTCGTGTGATTCTTACACCTTCTGCCAAAGATTTTATTACTCCACTTACCTTAAGCACCCTTTCTAAAAACGAAGTGTTTTCCTCTTTTTATGATGAAGAGGATGAAAACGCGGTATGGAACAATCACGTTGAGTTGGGCTTGTGGGCCGATTTGATGTTGATCGCACCTGCTACCGCAAACACCATGTCTAAAATGAAAAATGGGTCGGCAGACAATCTATTGGTAGCTACCTATCTCTCGGCAAAATGTCCAGTGTATTTTGCTCCTGCGATGGATTTGGACATGTACAAACACGCGTCGACAAAAGAAAGCTTGGAAACCTTACAATCCATCGGTAATATTTTGATTCCCGCTACCTCTGGTGAACTGGCCAGTGGTTTGGTAGGAGAAGGGAGAATGGCCGAACCAGAGGACATTGTTTCTTTTATTGAAAAAGACATTCTGAATCAGTTACCCTTCAAAGATCAGAAGGTATTGATTACTGCAGGACCTACCCACGAAGCCATTGATCCGGTTCGTTTTATTGGCAATCATTCTTCTGGGAAGATGGGTTTTGCATTGGCCAAAGCAGCCGCCAATTTTGGGGCACAAGTTACCTTGGTAACAGGACCGACCCACCAATCAATTGACCATGCTTTGGTGAATCGGATAAATGTGGTGTCGGCTGACGATATGTACCAAGCTGTTCATGAGTATTTTGAAGAGGTTGACATTGCTATCTTTTCAGCGGCAGTTGCCGATTACAAACCGAAAAATCTGGCCAATCAAAAAATAAAGAAGCAAGATGCTTCGTTACACTTGGAGTTGGAACCTACTCAGGATATCTTGGCCAGTGCTGGAGCTATAAAGAAGAATCAATTCTTAGTTGGATTTGCATTAGAGACAAACGATGAACTTGAAAATGCAAAGAAGAAGATCAATTCAAAAAACTTGGATGCCATTGTTTTGAATTCATTAAATGATAAAGGAGCAGGTTTTGCAACGAACACAAATAAAATCACTATTATTGATAAGAATTTCAAATCTGAAGTCTATAATCTAAAGTCAAAAGATGAAGTTGCTCAAGATATTTTCAATTACATTCAAAAAAGCCTTCAATCCTAAGTACCTATTCTTAGTATTCTTCTTGTCTTTGGTGCAGTTGTCTGTGGGACAAGAATTAAATAGCACTGTTACGGTCAATTACCAACAGGTGCAAGGGTCTAACCTTCAGATTTTTAAAACTTTAGAAACTTCATTGATTGAATTTCTAAATCAAACCAAATGGACCAATAAGGTGGTTCAGCCTTCTGAAAAAATTAATTGTTCCTTTACGATTATTGTAACCTCACGAGAGGACAATCGCTTTACGGCGACCTTGCAGGTACAATCGTCGAGACCCGTTTATGGTTCTTCCTATGAATCGCCATTGCTCAATATTAGAGATGAGAGTTTTGACTTTACCTACAATGAGTTTGAACCGCTTTTGTACAATCGAAATGCTTTTGACAGCAATTTAGTTTCGACCATTGTTTTTTATGCTTATATCATTTTAGGAGTAGATGCTGATTCTTTCAAGAAGTTTGGTGGAGAGGCTGAATTAAAAGAAGCCGAAAACGTAATGCTTCAGGCACAACAAAGTGGAATTTCATCTTGGCAAAATGTGGTGGGCAAACAGAATCGTTTTTTACTGATTGATAACTTGTTATCGCCTAATTTAAAGCTTTATCGTGAAGTGATGTATGACTATCACCGATTGGGGATGGACTACTATACCAGTAACGAAGAACGTGGTAAAACCACAGTTGAGAAAAACGTAATTTCCTTAGAGCAATTGTTTAACAAGACGGTAGGAAATTATCTCTTGCGAATATTTTTTGATGCCAAGGCCAATGAGATCGTCAACATCTATTCAGGTGGTTACCGTACTAGGTTCCAAGGCCGATTGGTGACCATCCTGAAAAAAATATCTCCGAACAACAGTTCAAAGTGGGCGAATATCGAGCAATAATTGCGCAAAGTTTCTGCGAATTTCGTTACTTTTAATCACCCAAAACAGACGACTTGTTAACCCAGTTATACATAAAAAATTACGCTTTAATTGAGGAACTGAATATTCAGTTTCACGACGGTTTGTCCATCATCACGGGAGAAACGGGAGCTGGTAAATCCATTATACTGGGTGCCTTGGGATTGGTTCTAGGAAATAGGGCAGATTCTACTTCGCTTAAAGACAGTTCACAGAAATGCATTATTGAAGCACGATTTTCAATAAAGAATTATGGCTTAAAAGACTTTTTTCACCAAAACGATCTTGATTTTGAGGAAGAGTCAATCTTAAGAAGAGAGATCTTACCTTCAGGAAAATCTCGAGCATTTGTCAATGATACACCGGTTACATTGCCCGTAATCAACACCTTGAAAAAATACCTTATCGACATTCATTCTCAGAATCAAACACTACAATTATCGGATAATTCTTATCAGTTTTATGTGTTGGATAGTTTTGTGAAGAATGAGAAGCTATTACACAAGTACGCTACGGAGTTAAAGCACTATAAAAAACTTCAAAAGGAACTTGAGGAGATTGAGCGAAAGCAGCGTGAAGTGCATCAACAGTACGATTACAATCTTCATTTATACAATGAGTTGGAAGAGGCTCAATTGGAAGTGGGAGAGCAAGAAGAATTGGAGATAAAACTGGACAAACTGAATAATGTTGAGGATATCAAAAGGCAACTATCAGAATCCATCCATCTTTCTTCGGATGACGAGATTGGCATTCAGAATTTGTTGTACACCTTGGAAAATAGCATGTCTAAGATATCATCCTTTTCCAATGCTTACTCCGAATTGCTCAACCGTATTTCGAGCTTGAAAATAGAATTTGACGATATTTTTGCTGAACTCGAAAATGAAAACGAATCCATTGATTTCGATCCTATTGAATTGGAACGATCCAACGATCGATTGCAATTGATTTTTCAGTTACAAAAGAAACATTATGTGAATTCCATCGAGGAATTGCTTCAGGTGTATGATGAACTAGGAGCGAAAATAGCAACCGTTGAAAATGCCGATGCCATCATCAACGAGAAGCGAGCAGCCATTGAATCGTCAGAAAAAGTACTAGTCAATCTTGCCGATAAAATATCTGACCAAAGAAAGAAGGGAATTCCAGTTCTGATAAATCAACTTGAAAAATTGGTAGGAGGTTTGGGAATGGAAAGCGCCCGTTTTAAATTGGAGTTGAGTCCGGTCGATCAGTTTTTATCCCACGGGCGAGATGCCCTGAGTTTTCAAGTTTCAACCAATAAGGGAGCCAATTATGGCGAATTGAAAAAAGTAGCCTCTGGTGGTGAACTTTCAAGAATCATGCTTTCGGTGAAACGCATATTATCTGAAAAAATAAATCTTCCAACCATAATCTTTGATGAGATTGATACTGGAGTATCTGGTGAAATTTCCAATAAGATTGCGGCCATCATGCAAGATATGAGTACAAAAATGCAAGTGTTGGCAATTACTCATTTACCACAAATTGCAGCCAAAGGGAAACAGCATTACAAGGTGTTCAAGGAAGATCATCAGCAGCAAACCTTAACGAATATTACAAGACTTACCGATGATGAACGCATCGTAGAGATAGCAGAAATGCTAAGCGGTAAGAAGGTGTCTGATTCGGCCTTATCACATGCGAAGGACTTATTAAATTAAAAGTATATTTGCCACATCAATAACTAAAGACAAACAACTAGAAATATGTACAATTTATTAAAAGGTAAAAAAGGAATCATATTTGGTGCGCTGAACGAGCATTCCATTGCTTGGAAAGTAGCAGAGAGAGCGCACGAAGAAGGAGCACAATTTGTATTAACCAATGCTCCAATTGCCATGAGAATGGGAGAACTGAATGCCTTGGCAGAAAAAACTGGATCTGAGATCATTCCTGCTGATGCAACGAGTATGGACGATTTGACCAACTTGGTTGAAAAATCTATGGAGATTTTAGGAGGAAAATTGGATTTTGTTTTGCATTCAATTGGAATGTCGGTGAATGTTCGAAAAGGCAAACATTACACAGACCCAAAGTATGATTTTACAACCAAAGGATGGGATGTATCAGCCGTTTCCTTCCACAAAACTATGAATGTTTTGTACAACAAACAGGCCATGAATGAGTGGGGTTCGATTGTTGCATTGACCTATATGGCAGCACAACGGGTATTCCCAGATTACAACGATATGGCAGACAATAAGGCTTACTTAGAGAGTATTGCAAGAAGTTTTGGTTACTTCTTTGGAAGAGATCATAAGGTGCGTGTAAATACCATTTCTCAATCACCTACGCCAACCACAGCTGGAAGTGGCGTGAAAGGATTTGATGGATTTATCAAGTATGCTGATGAAATGAGTCCGCTTGGAAATGCCACGGCTCTCGAATGTGCTGATTACACCATTTCATTATTTTCGGATTTAACCAAGAAGGTAACCTTGCAAAACCTTTTCCACGATGGAGGATTCTCCAATATGGGTGTAAGTGATGCCGTTATGGACAAATTCGTTGACGAAGAGTAAATAAAAAAAGACCATACAAAAAAACGCAAACCAACTGGTTTGCGTTTTTTATTTACCTTCGCTTAAATCAATGCCATGTTAGGATTACGTACAACAGTTTATATGGTTCCCAATCTCCAAGAAGCCAAAGATTGGTATGCGAAGGCCTTTGAAACCAAACCTTATTTTGATGAACCATTCTATGTGGGATTCAATATTGAAGGTTATGAATTGGGCTTGTTACCCGAAGAAAAATCGGGTGCAAAAGGTAATAATGTATTGAGTTATTGGGGTGTTGAGGACATCCAGAAATCTTTTGATCATCTTATTTCAATGGGCGCGACCGTTCATGAAGAACCGAATAATGTTGGTGGCGATTTGATGGTGGCTTCTGTATTTGATCCTTGGAATAACATCATCGGAATTATTTACAACCCCTATTTTAAACTTCCTTAAACCCTTGGCCATAGAGTTTTCCATAATCGTACCTGTTTATAACAGACCTCAAGAGATTGATGAGTTGCTAGAAAGCCTCGTCAATCAATCTTTTCAAGATTCCTTTGAGGTAATTGTTGTTGAAGATGGATCGTCCGTCAAAGCAGACCAGATTATTGCAAAATATGAACAGCAATTAACCCTCAAATACTACGATAAAGAAAATACGGGTGCTGGAATGAGTCGTAACTACGGAATGGAAAGAGCTTCCGGAAATTATTTTATCATTCTCGACTCAGATGTGATTGTGCCTCCGGATTATTTGACCAACGTTCACCAATGCTTATCGAATCAGTTTACCGACGCCTTTGGTGGTCCAGATGCAGCACATCCAAACTTTACCTCCATGCAAAAGGCCATCAATTTCTCAATGACCTCCTTCCTAACCACAGGAGGAATCCGAGGGAAAAGGGGAGGTGTAGGTAAGTTTCAATTGCGGAGCTTTAATCTAGGCATGTCTAAAGATGCTTTTGAAGCAACAAAAGGGTTTTCGAAGATGAAAACTGGGGAAGACATTGATTTTACTTTTAGACTTTGGGAGCATGGATTCAAAACCCAATTAATACCTGAAGCTTTTGTGTATCACAAACGTAGAACCAACATCAAGCAATTCTTCCATCAAACTTTTGCCTTTGGGAAAGCCCGTCCAATTTTGAACAAAAAATACCCCGGAACAGGTAAATTAACCTTTTGGTTTCCGAGTCTTTTTTTAATCGGGATTGACCTCAGTATTATTGCTGCCTTTTTTGGAGAACTGCATCCCCTTGGCATCTATTTTCTTTACTTCATTCTCATATTCTTAAGCAGTGCCTTTTACAATGGGATTCGAGTGGGCCTGCTAGCTATACTCACAACATTCACGCAATTTTTGGGATATGGATGGGGATTTTTAGAATCGTATTTTGAATTGAATTTTAGAAAGAATTCAAATTAAAAGCACTTTATTTTCTGCATTTCAATTCAGGGGAAACTTAGTTATCTTTAGCATCCGAAAGTTTAATGCTGTGCTCACGAATCAAATCATTCACGCTTTTAATCTCGTCCATTTATGACTAGCTCGATCTCCAAATTTTTGGTTTTCATAGGCATTTTCCTTCTTCTGGGGGTATCCGAGCTTGCCGCTCAGCAGCTATTCACGAGAGTGGAATCCTTGGTCGGATTTAAAGACTTGAGGGAGAACAATGGAGTGGCAGTGGCCGATTATGATGGCGATAACGACCTGGATGTTTTTGTGGTATCGGTTTGGAAAGACGAGGTTGGAAATCCATCTACCCAAAGCAAATTGTTTCGCAACAATGGCAATGGAACGTTTTCGGATGTTACTACAGGTTCGGGATTGGAAGATTTACTCCCTTTTGATGATTTAGGGCCTAGCTATGATAATTTTCTAGGTCTCAAAGGGTATAAGTTTGGTGCCTATTGGGGCGACTATGACAATGACGGAGATCCCGATATTTTGTTCACCCACCTTTCAAGAGTTCAGTTGTTTCAAAATAAGGGTGATGGAACCTTTACCGAGGTAACTGATTCTTCTGGAATAATTAAAAACAATGGTTGTGAAAATACTGGTGCGGTGTGGTTTGACTACAACAACGACAGTTACTTAGATCTCTATGTGGTAGATTGGAAGGGATGCAAATCCAACACCCTTTATCAGAATAATGGAGATGGAACCTTTACTGATGTTACGAGCTCAACAGGAATTGAAACCGATGTTGACCTTCCTGGTTACAACCCTTTTCCCTATGATTTTAATAAAGACGGATGGATGGATCTCTATGTCACCAATGATTTTAGAGAATCCAATCAACTCTTTTTAAATACGAACGGGACTTCCTTTACCGAGGCAGCCGCCGATTATAATTTGGATGTCAAATTCAATGACATGGGTATTGCCATTGGCGATTACAACAAGGATGAAAACTTCGATTTTTATATTTCAACCATCGCCAACAATGTTTTATTAACCGGAAAAGCCGACAATACTTTTGAGGAAAGGGCAGCCGAAATGCGAGTTAAAAATACAGGTTGGTCTTGGGGAACCAAATTTGGGGATTTTGATTTGGATGGTGATGAAGATTTAATCGTTGTCAATGGTTTTGAAAATTCTCCCGAAGATGAAATTATCAATCTTTATTTTGAGAATTCCTATACCAATGGGAATCCTTCCTTTAGGAACACCAATGATCAAGGCCTAGGAGCCTTAACCGTGAGTGTGGAGGTGCTGGATTTTGACTATGATCACGATGGCGATTTGGATGTGTTTATTACCAATGGAAAGGGCCATTCCTTTTTTTATGAAAACGGAACGATAGGTAATAACGGAGCTTCTTTGTCAAAATGGTTTCAACTATCGCTTCAGGGTACGATATCCAACAGAGATGCCATAGGAACAAAAATCACCCTAATAACCGATCGAGATACCTTTATTAGGTATTACGCTGGAGTTGGATTTTTGGGGCAAAGTTTAAAACCAGTTCATTTTGGACTGAACAATGCAACACGTATTCAGGAATTGAAGATCGAATGGCCTTCTGGTCATGTTGATATTTATAACAACCTGGACTTAAACTCCTTCGGTAAGGCCATAGAAAATTCGTCCTATGAGGTGTTGAACATCAACCCGGCTGTCAAAATTGAGGGATGTACAGATCCGAATTCCTGTAACTACAATCCCCAAGCCACCGTATCTGATGGCTCTTGTGAATATGCCCAAGTAAGCACAACCATTTCGGGACCAACGAATGCCAGTTACTTCAGTACTCAGACTTACAGCTATCAATTAAATCAAGGAGCTACCATTTCCTGGAAAGTAAAAGGCGGTACCATCATTTCTGGGCAGGGTACGGAGGAGATCACGGTGCAATGGGAATTTGAGCCCAACTCTGAAGTGAGTCTTGTGGTATCGGACAACACCTGTAAAAGTGAAGAAATAATCCTTCAGGTGAAATTGGATACCACCAATATGGCTGATGATAAATCGGTGGCTCGTATTTGGAATGAAGCACTCTTAGAAGCCATTCGTGGGGATTTTGCCAGGCCGACTGTCCATGCTAGAAACTTATTTCATGTAAGCGTGGCCATGTATGATGCTTGGGCAGCCTATAGTGATGAAGCTCTTCCATTTCTATTGGGTAATCAAGTCCATAATTTTGTCAGTGAACTTCAAAGCTTTACCCCAAATGAAGCTATTGAAACCTCAAGAAAGAAAGCTATAAGTTATGCTGCTTATCGTCTTCTCAAACATCGTTTTAAAAATTCCCCAAGCAGCGAAGACATCGAGAAAAAGCTTGATCTTTTAATGCAACAACTAGGTTATGATACGAATGTTACCTTGACTAATTATCAAAATGGGGATGCTGCTGCGCTCGGGAATTATATTGCCCAAACACTCATTGCATTCGGATCTCAAGACAATTCACGAGAAATATCGGATTATGACAATGCCTTTTACCAACCGGTAAATCAACCTTTAGCGCCCGCTTTACCTGGGAATCCAAATCTTTCGAATCCGAATCGATGGCAATCATTAAGCTTGGATACGTTTATTGATCAAAGCGGTAACGTCATCCAAGGAAGTACCATCGACTTTTTGAGTCCGGAGTGGGGAAAAGTAACTCCTTTCGCCTTAAAGGATGCGGATAAATCCACTTTCTCAAGAGATGGGAATGACTTCTATGTTTATCATGATTCAATGGCGCCTCCTTATTTGGGCGATTCGAATTCGGTTCTGGATGAGGCATACAAAAAGGGATTCGCCCAAGTGAGTATTTGGAGCAGTCATTTGGACGCATCGGATGGCGTTCTTTGGGATGTTTCCCCCAAAAAAATCGGTAATATTTCTTCTTCGGATTTTCCAACTTCCTACTCGGATTATGACACATTCTATAAGTTTCTAGAAGGAGGGGATATTGGAGAAGGTCATGCATTGAATCCGGCTACCAATCAACCCTATCCAAGTCAGATGGTACCGAGAGGTGATTATACTAGAGTGTTGGCAGAGTTCTGGGCAGACGGACCTGATTCTGAAACACCACCTGGACATTGGTTTACCATATTGAATTACGTGAATGATCATCAAGATTTTGAGAAGAAATTGGAAGGACAAGGTCAGGTTTTGGACCCTTTAGAATGGGATGTAAAAGCTTATTTTTTGTTGGGTGGAGCCATGCATGATGCTGCCATTTCCGCCTGGAGCGTAAAGGGTTGGTACGACTATGTTCGACCGATATCAGCCATTCGTTATATGGCCGACCGTGGTCAAAGTTCCGATTCCAATTTGCCAAGTTATCATCCAGAGGGAATACCCTTGGAAGCTGGGTATATAGAATTGGTGGGATCTGATGATCCATTAGCCATCAGAAACCCAGAGAATGTTGGAAAGATTAAGTTATTCACTTGGATTGGACATAGCAATATTGGTGATCCTACTACTGATCAAGCGGGGGTTGGATGGATTTTAGCAGAAAATTGGTGGCCTTACCAACGGCCGAGTTTTGTAACACCTCCTTTCGCAGGCTATGTATCGGGTCATTCTACCTATTCAAGAGCGGCAGCTGAACTCTTAACCTTGTTGACAGGTGATGCTTATTTTCCAGGTGGAATGGGAGAATTTGTAGCCAAGAAGAATGAGTTTTTAGTGTTTGAAGAAGGCCCTTCAGTAGACGTTGTTTTGCAATGGGCCACGTATCGGGATGCTTCCGATCAATGCAGTTTGTCTCGAATTTGGGGCGGGATTCATCCTCCTGCTGATGACATTCCAGGTAGACTCATTGGGGAAAAGGTAGGAATAGATGCTTTTAATTTTGGAAAGCCCTACTTTGAAGGTAGAAAATCCCTTTCTGCAGGAACTATAAATAATCCAAAAAAGGAAAGCATTTTGTACCCCAATCCAATTGAAAAAGGAGGACCAATTACGATTACAAATACCGAGTCTGAAAATTCCTATTGGCTTGTTGATTTGCGTGGAAGAAAGATTTCACTAGGGCATCGTTTTGATTCGAATTCAAATAGAACTTACATTGATATTCCTGTTCTGTCCTCGGGAGTTTATTTCATAAAAAATTCAGAGAATCAACACTGGAAATTTGTAGTTCAATAAGCAGCTTTCTTTTGCTTTAAAAAAAGAATCCCGAACCTCTTTCGAAATCCGGGATTCATCATTTTAACTAACTTCTACTTACTAAATATTTTGCTGTTATTTCTATTGTTGGATAGGTCGAGGTACCAATCTTCATTCATACTTCCTCCACTGGTCGCCCAAGTGGCAAAGTTTACATATGCTTCATTGATGGCCGATAGTTCCACAGGATAATCAAAAGACTCTGAAATGTGGATCGCCCAAGGTAATCCATTCGCGGTCTTGTAATAATAGTTTCTTGAAAAATCAGTGGCATCGGCTGAAGTGCTGAACCATTCATTTTCAACAAGGTCTGTAGGGGTTTGTCCGGGTAAGTGTACTTCTTTACCTCGATCACCATTTACAAAAATGAAGGCATCATAAGGAGGAAGGCCAATATTGCTTTGCGAAACTGGATTGGTAAAACTGATTACATTGTTCAGCGTAACTGGAGTGGTATACGGATTTGATTGAACAGTATTGATGAATTTTCCACCAGCACTTTGAATTTCATTGAAGACATTGTCGAACAAAACAATGGTAGCATTTCCTTGATTAGCTTCGGTACCATTGGCATTGGTAGTAATGATATTCTCTTGAAGGCTCTGACCTGTAACACTTGCAATGTTGTTTGGTGACAAACCGTCAAACTCAAACGCAAATCCGTTTTTGAATCCAGCGCCTACAGCTTTGATGGTCCAGTCTGCTTCGATATCAACTACTAGATTCTCTCCGTTCAATATATGGTCAATTTCATAATCCATCACCAAATCATTGAAGTCATAATCTCCTTGAGAAGGCCACAAATCTTCGTATGCCAGAGAGCCTGTATAGGTATTTCGAACCGCTCTTGTTGGGTCATTTGGGAAATCATCACTTTCATCAGATACGCCATCGCCATCACTATCCATATTAGGGGTCACTTGAGGGATACCTCCAATCTCAATCGCATCCCATGGATTCGCAGAGACATACCATACCAAATCGTTAAAGTCGTCATCACTCTGACCCCAAGATCTTGGTAAATCTTCGAAAGCGTTTAATAGTAATTGACGTCCAATATCCATTAACTGTACTGTATGCTGTCTTTTATCTGGATTGGTTTCGCTCGTGTTGAAATCAACTCTAGAGTAGTATTTCTGTCTGTTTACATTCACACCAGAACCTGTCCATGCATTTTGGAAAAGTACCCATGAAATTGTTTTTCCAGCTTCAAAAGTTCCGAGTCTTACCTTATCCCCAGCCTGTAGTTCACCTCCGGCATATTGCAAGGATGCATTGGGAAGTACAACGAAGATTGAATCGATTTCACTAACCGTTGCAGGCGGATCATTGGTGTCAAATACATAAAAGCCCAATGCATTTTTATATCCTGCACCTTCAGTAACAAATGTAATCCAAACATCACTTTTTTGGTTCACAACAACATCAAGTTCATTGCCATTGGTTAGGTATTCTGGGTTATTGGTTGGTACAGGTTTCTGTTCAGGAAGGGAAGCGTTTACGTCATCTAGAAACTTTTGACTTAACACATCGCCATTGGGTTCTAAATAAGAAGGTAAACCCTTTGAACTACCCGTATTGAAATCACCCATGTAATAGTAATTGCCTGAGATATGAATTGGGTCACCGGCTGTTCTAGCAGCCTTTGAAGCTTTACGTGCATCAGGTTTTCCTCCAAATTCCAGGTTCATTTGTGGAGTAACTGCCACTGATTTTTGATTGGCAAATCCGGTACTATGCACTTGTACGAAAAGTTCTTCAACATAACTCGGAACTTTCAATTCCGTCATTAACCTTCCAGAAGCATTGGTGAATCCAGAGCCCAAATATTTTCCGTCGAAATCTGGATGATCCGTGTAAAAACTCACCTTGGTCTTTGCCAAGGCCTGATCGGTAATGCTTTTGACTGAAATGTTGACGTTGATTTTATCGGTGGTTTGGAAATCAAAGTTTGAAGGAATTTTCAAATCAGTGATCTCATTGCTCGTTGGATTTTGTTGATTGCTTTTAATCTCCTCTAAATCGTTGCTACAGGACCAAATTGATAAAAGAATGACTAGCGCAGAAAGGACTTTCGTTTTCATCGGTACAGTTTTTTGATTACTATTTGAATGAATCACAAAGGTCGGAGGGAAATAAAGATTTTAGGTCAAAATATCGACCAATTGCAGGTTTCAATCGACTAATTTCCGATTTTGTCGATTAGTGTCTAGGAATACGAGATGACTCGATTTTAAAATCCTAAAGATAAATGGTGTTTAAGCTTTTTATGGACAATTTCTTCAGCTCTGTTTCTTTGGTTTTGAAAGTGATTTTTAAAGGTTTGTTGGGTTCTAAATGGAAGAAATTATCCGAAAAATGACCTTGGGTCTCGGTACTTAAAAATACGTCTTTTTGAAACACCTCGCTGCTAAGAAGAATCTCAAAACCATTTGGTGTTTTGGTTACTTCGGATTCAATTTTACCCTTTGGAAGTTTTAGATCTTTGGGCTTGGCGAAGAAATAGTATGAAGTTTTGCCATTGAATTCTCGGACATAAACAAAACCAGCTTTGTAAATATTTACATCAGGTGTAGCATCTACCTTTTGCGAAGTGTTGGCTTGCACCGTTATCAACTCTGCCGAAGATCTCATTACTTTTCCATGGAAGTCAATGATCCTCAGTTTTAAGGTATCTGTGATGGGTACTAAGGAGTCATTAACAATGTAGGTATCATAGTCATATTTGGAGGGTTTGGTAACCAAAAGCACATTGGAAAAAGCTTTTTTAGCCTTGTAGTGCAGCGCTTTCCAATTCCCAAAATAATCAATAGAAGACCAGGATATGGCGGGCCAAACATCATTCAATTGCCAGTAAAGAGTTCCCATATTGTATGGTTTTGTCAATCGTTGCGCTTCAAACCCCATAACCATTCCTTTAGCTTGCAATAATTGACTTACATAGGCATAATCTTCGTCCTTTTCTGGAACGATATAATCTCGTTGCATGTATTCTTTGATCAATTGAAACCCTCTTGAATGTTTTTGATGCGAGGCAATCGCAGCGGTTTGAAGATCGATTTCTTTTTTCTGGTTGAGGTATCTGATTGTTTCAAAACTCGGAAAGGATTGAAATCCGAATTCACTCATAAAACGAGGTACATTTTCTTCTAAATGTTCAAAAGGATAGGCGTCGTGCCAAATCCACCAATCATGGGCATCTCCTTCTGTTTTGTATTTCGGGTTGCCACGACCGTATTTTGGCGAGGATTCCCAATAATCGGTTTGAGTATTCCTTTCAACGACATTAGGTAAAATGGAATCAAAGAGTGTTAGATAGTCCTTCCAAATAGCGGTTTTTTCCTCTTCAGATCGATTGGCCTGCCAACCCCAGCGATGCCAGCCTTCAGAGTTTTCATTATTGCCACACCACAAGCCTAAGGATGTGTGATTTCTAAGTCTTTTGGTTTGTTGCTCCGCTTCAATTGTTACATTTTCTAGGAAATCTCGGTCTCCTGGGTACATAGCACAAGCAAACATAAAATCTTGCCATATCAAAATTCCTTTTTCATCGCAAAGCTCATAGAACTCATCAGTTTCATAGATTCCGCCTCCCCATACGCGCAACATATTCATATTGGCATCGACAACATCAGAAAGTAACTTCTGATACTTTTCTGAGTTTACACGGCTCTGAAAACTGTGAGCCGGGATGTAATTCGCACCCTTCATATACACAGGAACACCATTTAGTTTGAAATAGAAGGACTCGCCAATACTATCTTTTTCTGAAATCAATTCGATGGTTCGAATTCCCTTTTTGATGGATTGCTTTCCTTTGATAATATCGTCCATACTAAATTGGAAATCGAAATGATACAAGTATGGTTCACCTAGATTGTGGGTCCACCATAACTTAGGATTGTAAATAGTGATGGGCAGCTCGTAGGTATGGACTCCTTCTTGTAATTCAACTTCAGTAGATATGGTTTGTCCATTTACTTGAACCCTTAATTCAGCAGAAGTCGCTAGATCGCTTTCAATGGTATATTCAGCTGTTAGGTTTGCCGAATCATCGTTGATGGAATCTTGTTTGATAAAAACATCTCTAAGGACGGCATCTTTCCAAGATGTTAGGTGGATGGGTTTCCAAATCCCCATGGTGTTTAAAACTGGTCCCCAATCCCAACCATATTGAAATTGAGCCTTTCTGGTGTACACGCGTTTTCCTTCGGGAAGTTTGTAGGGATTTCGTGCTTCTTTTTGACGCTCAACCGTCTCGAAATTTTCAAATTCAATCCGAATCGTATTGTTCTTTTGGAGCTTCTTTTTTGCCTCAAATCGCCAGTTTCGAAAGGCGTTATGGGTACTTCCGAGCAAGGAATCATTCAAGTAGATGCGGGCATAGGTATCAAGACCTTCAAAATTAAGTTCGATATGATCTTGAGAAAGTATTTCATCGGTTAATTCGAAAGATGTGCGGTACTCCCAATCTTTGTCGGAGATCCATTGCACTTTTTTTTCGTTGTCTAGGATAAAGGGGTCTGGAATGATGTTGTTGTCTAAAAGATCGGTAAATACATTTCCAGGCACGGTAGCTTTTTGCCAATTCAGAGTATCCTTTCCCTTAAATCCCCAATGTTGGTGAAGTGTTGTTTCTATTGGGATTTCCACCAATTTTTGACAAGATTGGAAAAAAACCAATCCGGTTATGAAGAATAATAACTTTTTCATTTTGGACATGCTATTCATCATTTATTTTTTGAACCAATTCTTTGATCGTTTGAAGGTCAGAAACCGTTTGAGGTGACTTGTCAAAAAATGGTTTTTTTTCTTTTATTTCTATTGAACAGGAAGCATGGACTTCTTGAATTCCTGCGGCCTTGAACGCTGCAATGTTTTCTGAATTTATTCCTGCTCCAGCCAAAATAATGATGTCCTTTCCAGCTTGTTTGTTCAATTGGTCAAGAAGATCGATTCCCTCGATAGCCCTTGTTTTTTGACCCGAGGTTAGTATTCGGTCAACTCCCAATGCTTTCAAAGTGGTAAGTCCTTCTTTAGGATCTGGAATACAATCAAAGGCCCTGTGAAAGGTAAAGGTTAAAGGTCTTGCCAAATCTATAAGCTCTTTTGTTTTTTCTTGATCAATTTGATCATCTTCTTGAAGCACTCCGGAAACTATTCCATCGAACCCAAGTTTTTTGCAGTCTTCAATGTCGGTTTTCATCTGTTTAAATTCAGCATCCGAATAGACGAAATTTCCACTTCTAGGTCTGATCAATACATGAACCGGAATGGTAATGTGTGCTTTTACTTCTTTTAGAAGTCCGAGTGAAGGGGTAACACCCCCAACAGAGAATTCTGAGCACAATTCGATTCGGTCTGCTCCACCTTCTTGGGCGTACAAAGCTGATTGAAAAGAGTTTGCACAGATTTCTAGTTTCATTGAATATGCTTTTGTCACATTGAGTGATTTTCATTGAATGAAAAGCGTATCAAGATATAATTTGGTCTCGATACAACATTGTTTTCATAATTTCACTCGAACTGACATATGTTAATTTATTATAAGTTCATCAACAAAGGTCCAGGCCCTATGACCGGCGCCTTGTTTACCCTCTGGTATTTTTCCGTAATTCGGAATTGAAATACTTATGTTTTGGACTTTTTTTACTCCAAAGTTGTCAAGCTTCACAGGAACCAACAATTCACTTGAATTCGTCTTTTGGGTAAAAATAGCTTCTTCATTATCAAATTGCACCTGAATTTCTTTGGGTGCGTAAATCCATTGTCCGTTGCCATTATGGAATCGTGTTGCAATGGAAGTGATTTCAGTTGGTTCTTTGAATTGAATGCTAATCTCTAGATCGTTACCTGAGAAGCCAAGCCACTCCGTATCTCCATAACGTTTGTTACTCCCTGAAATCCCATTGATTAAGGCCTGTTTGCCTCCTACGTTGTATTTCGGATGCGGTGCTACGTTTAATTGAATATTGGCTCCAACCGCTTTGTGGAGATTTATTTTTTGAGTGAAGGTATTTCCTAACTGAGTGCCTTCTTTATTAAAAACAGCGGCCTTAATTTCACTTGATTGCTTGATTGGAATTGGTCCTTGGTAGGACCTGTTTAAATTCCCTCCGTTAATACTGTATTTGATCTGTTTGTTGGTTGTGGTTTGTAAGGAGTAGGAGAGCTCTCCTTTTTGGATTTCTAACTTGCCTTTAACATCATACAAGTGGTTGGCGTAATTCACCTTTTTCGCATCCAATCGCTGGTTAAAGAACTCAAGTCGGCCAACAAAATCGCCATAGTCTCGATTCTCCTTGGCAGACCATACTACCTCACTCAAGGCGATAGCCCTCGGAAAAACCATGTATTCCACTTGAGACGGAGTTTTAATATACTCGGTCCAAACATTTCCTTGAGCTCCAAGAACGAATTTGCCTTCCTTGGCATTTAATTCCTCCGGAATCGGCTCAAAACTGTAGACTCTTTCCAAAGGAAGAAACCCGCCAATGGCTAATGGTTCGTTCTCGTTGTCAGATTGATAATGATCAAAATAGCAATGAGAGCCGGGAGTTAAGATCACGTTGTGTCCCTCTTTGGCAGCCTCAACAGCTCCATTGGTTCCTCTCCAGGACATCACGGTGGCATTGGGTGCCAATCCGCCTTCCAAGATTTCATCCCAACCGATGATTTGCTTGCCTTTTGAATTGATGTATTTCTCCATTCGAGTAATGAAGTAACTCTGCAATTCGTGCTCATCTTTAAGGCCTTTCTCTCGAATAATTTGCTGGCACAGCGCACTATTTTTCCATTGGGTCTTTGGAGCTTCATCACCACCAATGTGAATGTATTTTCCTGGAAACAGTTCCACCACTTCATCAATTACATCCTCAAGAAACTGAAAGGTGGTTTCACTCGGACAATACACATCTTCAAAAACACCCCACTTCGTGGCAACGGAAATCTGTTCTCCAGTGCATCCTAGTTCAGGATACGCAGCAATGGCAGCTCGGGAATGTCCCGGCATTTCAATTTCCGGAATTACCGTGATTTGCCTTTCGGAAGCATAGGCAACAATTTCTTTGATCTCCTTTTGGGTGTAATATCCGCCGTATTTTTTACCATCAAATTGATGCGGTTGATCTGAATAATGACCTATTAAGGTTTCATTCCTAAAAGCTGCTATTTCTTGTAGCTTGGGATATTTTTTTATTTCAATTCGCCAGCCTTGATCCTCTGTCAAATGCCAATGAAATGTATTCATTTTTAGCATGGCCATCAGATCTAAATACCGTTTGATGAAATCGACAGAAAAGAAATGTCGAGCCACATCCAAATGCATTCCACGATAGGAAAAACGAGGTGCATCTTCAATATAGATGCATTGAATATGTATGTTCTTTTGGCTGGTTTCTACTGGCAATAATTGCCACAAGGTTTGAATGGCGTAAAAAGCTCCTCTTGAATTGTTCGCGTGAATTTCAATTTTATTTTCTGCTACCTCAAGCCGGTATCCTTCTTCATTAGCATTGCTGTCGTCCTTCAGAATACGGATGCTATTGGATCCTTTTTTTGAATTCAATTGGATCTCATAAGTCTCTTCGATATAATCTAACGCATAGTTGGCGATGTCCTCGAATCCATCATCGAAGTGAAGTTCAGTTTCCTGATTCAATAGGAAACTACCTGTTCTGATTGTTTGTGAAATGGGTTTCGGAATGATATTGGGTGCGACTGGTTCTGGAATTTTGGAAGTACATCCAAGGAAGAAGAGAATAAAAAGAAATTTAAAAGAAAGTTGAATCCTCATTTTAGTATCTTGTGTTCATAAATGTAACATCTATTTTAATGAAATTGAAGTTTTCGCTATCATTTATTGCCATTTCCCTTTTCATTTCATGCAATTCCGTTCCTGATGTTATTCCCGCTAAGAAAGACCAACCATTGATTTCATTGGTGAATCCTTTTATCGGAACAGGCGGACATGGACATACCTATCCAGGAGCAACGGCTCCCTTCGGAATGATGCAATTGAGTCCAGATACACGCTTGGACGGTTGGGATGGATGTTCGGGATACCATTATTCAGACCATGAGATTTACGGATTTTCACATACGCATTTAAGTGGAACCGGAGTCTCAGATTATGGAGATATTCTATTAATGCCAACAAATGCTCCCATATTGAACAATGGTGCTAATGGTAAAAAAGGATACAAGTCCAAATTCTCACACGATAAGGAAGAAGCGCAACCTGGTTATTACAAGGTTTATTTAGAGGACACCAATATTGAGGTAAAATTGACGGTTTCTGAGCGATCGGGAATTCATCAATATCAGTTTCCTTCAGCAGAAAATCAATTTGTTATTCTAGACCTTGAACATAGAGATCAGCTTTTAAAACATCAGTTGGAAATTGTTTCAGATACCGAGATTCGAGGGGAAAGAAGTTCAAAGGCATGGGCTACCGAACAGCGCTTGTTCTTTTACATCCAATTTTCACATCCTTTTAAAAACAAGGCAAGGAACAAAAAGGGGCCTACCAAAAAGGCCTTTGAGTTCATCAATCCCAACAACGAGCCATTGCTTGTTAAAATCGGGATTTCTTCCGTAGATATGGAAGGGGCCAAGAAAAATTTGGAAGCCGAGATTGGAAGTAAATCCTTTGAGGAAGTTAAAAAGGAGGTTCAAACGACTTGGGAGACACAACTGGAAAAGGTGATTGTTGAAGACGGTGATGAAGCAAATAAAGTTAATTTCTATACTTCATTGTACCATACGATGATTGCTCCCAATTTGTATCAAGATGTGGATGGTCGTTATCGTGGGATGGATTTAAACATTCATCAAACCAAGGATTTTGATTACTACACTGTTTTTTCGCTGTGGGATACCTATCGCGCTGCACATCCTTTGTATACCATTTTAGAGGAAGAACGGACCAATGATTTTATCAAGACATTTTTAGCCAAATATGACGAAGGTGGCATCATTCCTATTTGGGATTTAGCTGGCTGTTATACGGGTTGTATGATTGGCTACCATGCCATTCCTGTTATTGCAGATGCCTATTTGAAAGGCATTCGAGATTATGATATTGAAAAGGCATTGAAAGCGATGAAGCATTCGGCGACTCGTGATCATCTCGGACTGAAAGATTACAAGAAATTCGGATTCATCCCAGTGGAGAAGGAATCAGAATCGGTGAGCAAAACATTGGAATATGCTTATGACGACTGGACCATTGCACAAATGGCCAAGGAAATGGGTAAAGAGGATGATTATGCGGAATATTCCAAAAGGGCCCAGTTCTATAAGAATATTTATGATCCCCAATCGCAATTTATGCGCGGACGTTTCAGAAATACCTGGTTTGCTCCCTTTGATCCTTATGAAGTGAATTTTAATTATACAGAGGCAAATTCTTGGCAGTATAGTTTTTACGTACCTCAAGATGTCACTGGATTTATGAATCTATTAGGAGGAAAGCAGGCATTAGAAGGTCAATTAGACAAATTATTCACGGCCAAAAACGAAACCTCAGGGCGCAATCAAGCAGATATTACGGGCTTAATCGGACAGTATGCCCATGGGAATGAACCCAGTCATCATATGGCTTATTTGTATAATTTTGTGAACCGACCTCACAAAACCCAAGAGAAAGTCCATCAAATCTTAACGGAACTCTATACCAATAGTCCAGACGGAATTTCAGGAAACGAAGACTGTGGACAGATGAGTGCTTGGTATGTGTTTTCTTCACTCGGATTTTATCCGGTAACACCGGCTTCCAATCAGTATATTATCGGAACACCGCTGTTTGACAAAGCTTCTATCAACCTAGAAAACGGAAAGCAATTTCATGTGCAGGCCAATAATAGAAGCCATACAAATTTGTATATCGAGTACGCTTATTTGAATGGCAAACCATTGAATCGAACTTACATCACTTATAATGAGATCATGGCGGGAGGGTCATTGGTTTTCGAAATGACGGATAATCCGGCTAAATGGGGGAGTCAAGATGGATATGAACCCAGCACATCCATTGAAGAGCATTTGATTGTTCCTGTTCCCTTCATCGCTTCAGGAGAAACCGCCTTCAAGGGAAGTACGATGGTGGAACTAAAGTCTGTAGATGCAAATTCAAAAATCTATTATGCTCTAAATGATGCTGATTTCGTGGTTTATGAAACGCCGATAAAAATCAATAAAAAATCCACTTTACAAGTGTATGCTGAGAATTCAAACGGTAAAAGTGCTACCATCACTACTGAGTTCTTCAAAATTGATCCCAATATCAAGATTAAATTAGAATCCAAATATGCCAACCAATACAACGCAGGAGGAGACAATGCCTTGATTGATGGAATTGTTGGTACGGAAGATTTCCGAACAGGAACCTGGCAAGGGTATTGGAATACAAATGTTGTTGCTACCGTTGATTTGGGAAGTAAACAACAGATTTCCTCCATAAATATCAATTTTTTAAGAGATCAACGATCTTGGATATTCTTACCTACGGAAGTGGAAATTGCCTATTCCAATGATGGTAAGATATTCCGAAGAATTAAAGATTGGAAGGCTCCAAAACCCTTTCAAACGGATGAGGTTGAAATTGAAGAGGTTGGTATAGATCAGCGACTATTTGCAAGATACATTCGGCTTAAAGCTAAAAAATTAGGAGAGCTACCTAAGTGGCACTTGGGATATCCACATGGAGGTCGTTCTTGGATTTTCGTAGATGAAATCCGTATTCAAAAATTCCAACAAGAGTAATGAGCTCTCAAAATAAGAGAAACATGAAAAGAAGAAACTTCATAAAAAAAGCATCGGCAACCGGACTAGGACTTGTTGCTGCTTCAACAGTATTAGCGAGCTGTGATAACCAAGAAAAAGATAAAAAGGTTACGAGTTCAGGAACGCCTGTCCGACCACTTGTCATCGCTACTTGGGATACTCCCTTGGCCGTTGGGACAGCAGCAGAGGTATTGCAAAAGGGTGGCACAGCCCTTGAGGCGGTAGAGCAAGGTTGTCGTATTGAAGAGGCCAATGAAAAAGGGCAGTCCGTAGGAAAAGGTGGATTGCCCGACCGCGATGGGAATGTGACCTTGGATGCCTGTATCATGAATGAAAAAGGAGATTATGGTGCGGTCTTAGCAGTAAAAGACATCAAGCACGTAATTTCGGTCGCAAGGAAAGTCATGGAAGAAACACCTCATGTGTTACTGGCTGGAGAAGGAGCCAAGAAGTTTGCTTTGGAAAACGGATTTGAAGCCGAAAACCTACTCACCGAAGCATCCAAAAAAGCTTGGGAAAAATGGAAGATTAAGTCCGAGTACAAACCCATTATCAATATTGAAAATCACGATACTATTGGTATGTTGGCCATCGATAAAGAAGGAAATATTTCTGGTGCTTGTACCACAAGTGGATTGGCGTATAAAATGGCCGGTAGAGTAGGAGACTCTCCGATAATTGGTTCGGGTTTGTTTGTAGATAATGAAGTAGGTGGGGCAACTGCCACCGGATTGGGTGAAGAGGTTTTGAAGACAGTTGGTAGTTTTTTAATCGTAGAATTGATGCGCCAAGGAAAGAGTCCGCAAGAAGCCTGCGAAGAAGCCATTGGACGCATTGTGAACAAGCCAGGTAAGGATTTCAAGGATTTCCAAGTGGCCTATATTGCTGTCAATAAAATGGGTGAAACAGGAGCTTATTCTATTCATGAGCATTTCAGTTACAACCTTTTCAAGGACGGAACAAACACGAATATCAAATCTGATTTTTATAACAAATCTTAAGGCATGTCGACAGCAACCAAAAAGAACTATACCACGGCATTTATTTTCTTAACCTCATTGTTCTTTTTATGGGGATTCATAACCGTACTTGTAGATAGCTTAATTCCGAGAATTCGAGAGCTCTTTACACTTACCTATTTTCAGGCAGGACTGGTTCAATTTGCTTTCTTTGGAGCTTATTTTGTGTTGTCTATACCTTCTGGGTTCTTACTTTCAAAAATTGGTTACAAAAAGGGAATCGTTCTAGGATTATCGACCATGGCTGTTGGTTGTTTATTGTTTTATCCTGCGGCATCGATGCGCGAATTTAATATCTTCCTATTGGCCTATTTTGTGCTAGCAGGAGGGATCACCATTTTACAAGTTGCTGCGAATCCTTATGTGGCCGTATTAGGACCGGAAGAAAGTGCTTCCAGTCGATTGAATTTATCGCAAGCATTTAATTCCTTAGGAACTGCTATTGCTCCGGCAATAGGAGCTTTGTTTATTTTGAGCGATAAAGTAAAGTCAACCAACGAAATCAACGAACTTTCAGAAACGGCCAAAGAAGCATATTTGCTATCAGAAGCTGAAGCTGTGCAAACGCCATTTTTAGGCATCGCAGCATTCATTATCATTTTGGTACTTGTTTTCCTATTTGTCAAATTACCGTCACTTTTAAATGACGCTCCCAAAGGGGGATATGCCGAATTGCTTCGAAACAAATCGCTCATGATGGGAGCATTGGGAATCTTTATTTATGTAGGATCTGAAGTAGCCATTGGTAGTTATCTGGTGAATTATTTTGATTCCATGAATTTGGCGGATTCTATAAGAAAGAGCGATTTTCTTTCCTCCATTTCAAAACTCATTTTAGGGGATGAATTAGAAGGCATTGATAGTTTCGGGATTCTTGGATCCTTTGTGACCTTGTATTGGAGTGGGGCCATGGTTGGTAGATTCATTGGTTCCTATTTGACCAAGGTTTTAAGACCCGCTTTTGTATTGTCGATTTTCGCAATGGGTGCCATCGCACTAATATTCATTTCATCCATGTCTTTTGGATGGGTAGCCATGTTCTCCATTTTGGGCGTGGGATTATTCAATTCCATCATGTTTCCGACCATTTTCACCCTATCCTTAGAAGGGTTGGATGATTTGAAGCCACAGGCATCGGGAATCTTATGCACCATGATTGTGGGTGGGGCGATCATTCCGCCTTTGTTTGGCTTCCTTACCGATCAATTCGGATTCAAATCGGCCTTAATTCTATTGGTGGTATGCTATTACTACATCAATTACTACGGACGATTAAAGAGTAGAAAGGTGATCTAATAAACCAATAAGCTAATAACTTAATAATTTAATAATTTAATAAGTTAATAAGCTAATAAGTCAATCATTGAATGGTTCATTAAGTTATTGAATTATTGATTTATTTATAATTGATTGCTTCAGAGATTTCTTCACATTTTTTCAATGTTTGTTCCACATCATCGAAGGTAGTTCTCGGATTGATCAAGCACATTCGAAGTACGATTTGATTGTTCAAAATGGTGGTGACCAAATGCGCTTCTTTCGATTTTATGATTTCTTTTGAAATGCATTGATTGATTTCATCAAGTTTCTTCTCTGAAAAGCTCTTGCCAATGGGATTAAACCGAAAGTTGACGATGGCGAGATGGGCAGGAGAAACAACCTCCCAATTGGGACTATTTCGCAGATAGGTTTCGGTTTTCTCGGCCAATTCAATATTGTAATCGATGGCTTCTCGAAAGGAGGCCAATCCGAAAGTTTTTAAAGACATGTAGAATTTTAAAGCACGGAACCTTCGTGTTAACTGAATGCCATGATCGTAAAAATTAATTTCGGAAGTATTTCCTTCAATATCCTTCAGGTACTCAGGTTTGGCTGTAAAAGTCTTACTCAGCCACCGATAATTACGAACCAACAAACATCCCATTTCATAGGGTTGGAAAAACCATTTGTGAGGATCTACGGTAATGCTATCAGCCTTGGAGATTCCCTTTAAATGCATATTCGCATTCTTGCTTAGAATTGCCGCTCCACCATAAGCTGCGTCTACGTGAAACCACAAGTCCTCTTTTTTACAAATTTCTGCAAGTCGGGTCAGTGGATCCACCGTTCCAGTATTGGTAGTTCCTGCCGATGCAATAAGACAAAGGGGACGTAAGCCTTCCAGCTTGTCTTTGGCAATTTGATTTTTCAGTTTGTTGATGGAAAATTTGAACTCAGAATCGGTAGGTATGATGCGTACCTGTTCCTTTTTAAATCCGACCGTACGTACTGCTTTAATATTGGACGAATGCGCTTGGTCCGACATGTAAATTACTGCCTTCGAATAATCATCTCCGCATTTAATTCGCCTTGCCGTGACAATGGCGGTTAAGTTGGCCATCGATCCGCCACTGGTAAATATTCCACCACCTCTTTTGGAAGGAAGTTTGAAAAGCTTTAACAACCAATTAATGGTCACAATCTCCAATTCAGCCGCAGCGGGTCCATTGGCCCATCCTCCTGAAAAAATATTGTAACCAGTCGCTAAAGTATCTGCCATTACGCTAATGTAATTGCTGGGACCTGGCACGAATGAATATGCCTTTGGGTGCGAAAGTAAATCTGTTTCGGTGAGTACTTTGTTGACTACAAAATCTAGGACTTCTTGAGGATCTTTTCCTTCTTCGGGAGCATTTTCTAGAAACTCAGCGTCCATTTCTTCGCGAGTGGCATTGAAAACTGGACTTTTATTGGGAAGGTTTTCAAAGTGATCGACAATTGTGTCTACAACTTTGTATCCGTAGTCTTTCATGGCTTTCTTAGAAAGCTCAAGTTTGGGGTTTATCTCCATGTAGATTAAGCGCTTTTAATACCCCAAAACTACTTCGGAAAAAGGGATTATTGCCTGATAAAAATCATAGAAACAAAAAACCCAAAACTAAATAGCTTCGGGTCTTTATATTTTTAAAAAATCTAAAATCTAAAATCTAAAATCTAAAATCGTAAATCCAATTTTCGAAATTTATTTCTTCTTGTTTTGTTGTTGTCTGGCTTGCTGCTCTTGTGCTTGTTTCATTGCTGCATCCAAACGTTGTCTAAACTTGCTCGTTTTCTTTGGTTTCTTTTTATTCTCCTCGATTTGAGCATGAATTTTTGCTTCGTCAATTACATAGTTTTTTATCACCAACATAATGGTAATCGTCAGTAAGTTCGAAATGAAATAATACAAACTCAATCCACTAGCGTAGTTGTTAAAGAATACCAACATGAATACAGGTGATAAGTAAATCATGTATTTCATCATTTTGGTCATGTCTGGCATTCCTTCTTGCGGAGGTTGTTGCATGCTCATCTGCTGACTTTGATTCATCTGCATGTAGAAGAAAATCGCAACCGATGCCAAGATTGGGAACAAACTGATGTGATCTCCATAAAATGGAATTTCAAATGGCAATTTGAATATGATATCGTAGGATGATAAATCCGGTGCCCATAAGAAGCTCTTCTGACGTAAATCAATATTGGTTGGGAAGAACTTAAACAGGGCAAAGAAAATAGGCATTTGTAATAATGCTGGAATACATCCTGACATCATGCTTACACCCGCTTTACGCTGTACGGCCATGATTTCTTGCTGACGCTTCATGGCATTCTCCTTTCCAGGGTATTTCTCGTTGATGGCATTCATCTCTGGACGAATTACCTTCATTTTCGCACTTGATACGTACGACTTGTATACCAAAGGCGACATAAGAATTCGCACTACGATGGTCATTAAAATGATGATCAATCCGTAGTTGCCAATGAACCCTTGAAGTAAATTAAATACAGGGTAGAACACCACTCGGTTTAAGAATCCGAAAATTCCCCATCCCAAGTCGGCAGTTTCATCCAACCCAATGTCTTTGTATTGTTTTAATAGATTGTAATCGCTTGGTCCGTAAAACCATTTCATTTCGTAATTCAACTCCCCATTGGTCATGGCTAAAGGAGTTTTCAATTCGAAACGCTTGGTGTACACCGTATCGCGCTCCTTGTCTTGCACCAAATCTGTAGAAGTAATGGTTGCATTGTTGAAAGGCTTGTTCGAGATTAGATTGGACGAAAAGAAATGTTGCTTGTAGGCCACCCAATCCAAATCGTTTACAACATCAGAATTACCTTTGTTAAGGTAATCAACTTCATCCTCTGCTTTGTAGTAGTAATAGGTGTACATGTCATTCTCTGTTCGCAAACTCTTTTCATGACGGTATCCGTCTAAAGTCCAGTCCAGTTGAATAGGGTTGGAAGTATTGATCACAGTGCTTAACCCTTGAGAACGCACCGCGAAATCAATCATGTAATCATCAGGTTTCATCTCATATCGGTATTCCAAATATTGAGAGTCTGAAACCTTTAATTTCATAGAAACTACTTGATTCTCCCCATTTTTCGAAACTGTGGGTTCGAAGAACAGATCTTTGGTATTCAAGATGCGATTATCAGTAGTTCCAAAGTTGATGTTGAAATTCGCATTGTTGTCCTTAATCATGTATAAAGGAAGCGAATCGTAGGTGACATAATTCTTGATTTCTGCAACCTTAATTTGCCCACCTTTATTGTCGATAACGAGGCGAACCTTATTGTTTTCAACAACAGTTTCTCCTTCTTTGCCATTCATTGCACTGTAGGCAAAGGCTCCTAATTGATTTTGATATTGAATATTTTGTAGTGAGTCCGATTTGATGACCTTTGTAACGGCCGTTGTGTCCTTTTCAACTTGAGAGGTTTTCGAAGTATCAATGGTTACTTCTTGATTTGTTTCAACAGGTTCGTCTGGCTTTTGAGTGTTTAACCAATACAGCATTACACCTGCTAATAGAATCATTCCGATGAATGAATTAAAATCAAATTTTTTTTCTTCCATGTGTATTTGATGTCAATTTGTCATAACTCAGTCTGTTCGACTGAATAAAATCGCGACAAATTTAGTTAAATTGTGGACGCTTGTCCTTTAATTGCGCATTTATTTTCGCTAGTTTTAATAGTTCAAGAAGCATTCCGTAAACCTTGTTTCTGACAAATTCAGTGCGAATTATTACGATTTATCCTGTGAATATTTAAGGGCTGCTTTGATGAAATCTACGAAAAGTGGATGTGGATTCAACACCGTACTCTTGTATTCTGGATGGTATTGAACTCCTACGAACCATGGGTGATCAGGAATTTCAACCACTTCAACCAAGTTGGCTTTTGGGTTTTTCCCAACGGCAATCATTCCGTTTGATTCCATTTGTTCTAGGTAATCATTATTGAATTCGTAACGGTGTCTGTGTCTTTCTTGGATGGAGGATTCACCGTAAGCTTTATGACTCTTAGATCCTTCAGCGAGTTCACAATCCCAAGCTCCCAATCGCATGGTTCCGCCTTTGTTCACCACATCTTTTTGGCTCTGCATCAAGTCGATCACTGGGTTCTTTGCATCGGGTTTCATCTCTGTAGAGTAAGCATCTTTTAATCCAAGTACATTCTTAGCAAATTCGATCACGGCCATTTGCATCCCTAGACAAATTCCGAAGAAAGGAATATTGTTTTCTCTAGCATACTGAACAGCTTTAATTTTTCCATCGATACCTCGATCTCCAAATCCAGGGGCTACCAAGATCCCGTCTACACCTTTCAAATGCTCCTCGTAATTTTTAGGGTCTAAGCTTTCCGAGTGCACCCATCGTACCTTCACCTTAGTGGCATAGGTTGATCCTGCATGAATAAAAGCCTCTGTAATGGATTTATAAGAATCGTGGAGTTCGACATACTTTCCGATTAAGGCGATTTCAACGGTAGAACTTGGATTCTTATGCTTCCGTAAAAAGTCGTTCCATTGAATTAAATCGGGATTCGACTTCAAAGGTAAATCCAACTTTTTTAAGACTACTCGGTCCAATCCTTCATCCAACATTAAATTCGGTACGTCATAAATGGTTTCCGCATCGATGGATTGAATCACGTCTTCTTGCTTCACATTACAGAACAAGGCCAACTTTCGTTTGATGTCGTCTGAAATCTCATGTTCGGTTCTACAAACCAAAATATCTGGACTCACCCCACTTTGCATCAAGCTTTTTACAGAGTGCTGGGTTGGTTTTGTTTTTAATTCGCCTGCCGCAGCCAAATAGGGGATGAGCGTCAAATGAATAACAATAGCATTTTCTTCACCCTTTTCCCACAACAATTGACGAACGGATTCTATATATGGTAGGGACTCAATATCGCCTACCGTACCACCAATTTCTGTAATGATGATATCGTAATCTTTTGTTTCTCCAAGAATTTGAACACGTTCTTTGATTTCGTCGGTAATATGCGGAATCACTTGAATGGTTTTTCCAAGAAATTCTCCGCGACGTTCCTTATTTATTACAGACTGATAAATACGACCTGTGGTAACGTTATTTGCTTGAGATGTGGATACATCTAAAAAGCGCTCATAGTGTCCTAAATCAAGGTCGGTTTCGGCACCATCATCCGTCACATAACATTCACCATGCTCATATGGGTTTAAGGTTCCTGGATCTATATTGATATATGGATCTAATTTTTGAATGGTTACTCGAAATCCTCTTGCTTGAAGTAATTTAGCTAGTGAGGCAGCAATAATTCCTTTTCCTAAGGATGATGTTACCCCTCCAGTAACAAAAACATATTTCGTGTTTTGCATGATTGATGTAGGTTTGGGCAAAAGTACTAACTCTAAATTGTATCTTAAAATAAAAACACAGAAACCGAATTACATTTTATTAAGATTTGTTGAAACAAAATCCCTTTAAAATTTTAGAAAATAATCTTGTTATAAATAAAAACAGTTGTATATTTGCACTCGCTTTTACCGACGCATTGCGTCTTTTTGTAAAGCAAGACACGACAAGACAAACAATAAGAGTTAGTTACAATGAAAAGAACGTATCAACCTTCAAAAAGAAAGAGAAGAAACAAACACGGTTTCAGAGAAAGAATGGCTTCTGCTAATGGAAGAAAAGTTTTAGCTAGAAGAAGAGCTAAAGGAAGAAAGAGATTGTCAGTGTCTTCAGAACCAAGACATAAGAAATAATGATTAACAATTTGTTAATAATAAGGTGTTGCTATTTTTAGCAACACCTTTTTTTTTACCTCAATAAAAAATATTTTTATCACCCGAAAAAACTAGTTAAAATTATGCCCAAAAGAGAAGATCTTAAGTCCATTTTAATTATCGGTTCAGGTCCAATTATCATCGGTCAAGCCTGTGAATTTGATTATTCGGGATCACAGTCCTTGCGATCCTTGAGAGAAGACGGAATTGAAACCATTTTGATCAATTCGAATCCTGCTACGATTATGACCGATCCATCAATGGCCGATCATGTGTACTTACTTCCTCTAACAACAAAATCCATCATCAAAGTTTTAAAAGAACACCCACAGATTGATGCGGTACTTCCAACCATGGGAGGTCAAACAGCTTTGAACCTTTGTATCGAAGCAGATGAAAAGGGAATTTGGGAAGATTTTGGTATCAAACAAATCGGGGTTGATATCAATGCCATTAATGTTACCGAAGACAGAGAGCAATTCCGAGAGTTGATGGGCAAAATTGGAGTACCTATGGCACCACAGGCCACGGCAACTTCATTTTTGAAAGGAAAAGAAATTGCACAAGAATTCGGGTTTCCATTGGTAATTCGTTCTTCCTACACCTTAGGTGGGGCAGGAGCGTCTATCGTTTATAAGGCAGAAGACTTTGATGACTTGCTTCGTAGAGGTTTGGAGGCTTCTCCAATTCACGAGGTAATGATTGACAAAGCCATGATGGGTTGGAAGGAATATGAGTTGGAATTGTTGCGAGACAAGAATGACAACGTGGTCATCATCTGTTCCATCGAGAACATGGATCCAATGGGTATTCACACTGGGGATTCCATTACGGTGGCGCCAGCCATGACGCTTTCTGATAAGACCTATCAAAAAATGCGTGATATGGCCATCCATATGATGCGTTCGATTGGTGATTTTGAAGGTGGTTGTAATGTACAATTTGCTGTTTCACCAGATGAAAAAGAAGATATCATTGCCATTGAAATCAATCCAAGGGTATCGCGTTCTTCAGCACTAGCTAGTAAGGCCACCGGATATCCTATTGCGAAAGTAGCAACTAAATTAGCCATTGGGTATACCTTAGATGAATTAGACAATCAGATTACAAAATCTACGTCTGCATTGTTCGAGCCTACCTTAGACTACGTAATCGTAAAAATTCCTCGTTGGAACTTTGACAAATTCGAAGGATCTGACAGAACCTTAGGATTGCAAATGAAAGCCGTTGGGGAAGTAATGGGAATTGGACGCTCTTTCCAGGAAGCCTTGCACAAAGCAACTCAATCGCTCGAGATTAAGAGAAACGGATTAGGAGCAGACGGAAAAGGATATAAAGATTACAATCAAATTATCGATAAGTTAACCAATGCTAGTTGGGATCGCGTGTTCGCTATCTACGATGCTATTGCAATGGGTATCCCATTGAGTAAGATCTATGAGATTACCAAGATCGATATGTGGTACTTAAAGCAATACGAGGAATTGTTCCATTTGGAGAAAGAAATTTCCAAGTATTCAATCGATACCATTGATAAAGAGCTTTTATTAGAAGCCAAACAAAAGGGGTATGGAGATCGTCAGATTGCTCATATGTTGGATTGTTTGGAATCTCAAGTATATAACAAAAGAGAGGAGTTTAATATTCAGCGGGTATACAAGCTGGTAGATACCTGTGCCGCTGAATTTAAAGCCCAAACACCTTACTATTACTCGACCTTTGAAAGTTCTATAGAAACTACTGATGGTAACCAGTTCGTGGCCAATGAGAGTGTGGTTTCTGACAAAAAGAAAATCATTGTTTTGGGATCTGGACCCAACCGAATCGGACAAGGAATCGAGTTTGATTATTGTTGTGTTCATGGAGTATATGCTGCAAAAGAATGCGGATATGAAACCATTATGATCAACTGTAATCCAGAAACGGTTTCTACCGATTTTGATACGGCAGACAAACTTTATTTTGAACCTGTTTTCTGGGAACATATTTATGACATCATCCGTCATGAGAAACCAGAAGGGGTAATTGTTCAGTTAGGTGGACAAACTGCCTTGAAATTGGCTGAAAAATTAGACCGTTACGGAATCAAAATCATTGGAACTAGCTTCCAATCTCTAGATCTTGCAGAAGACAGAGGTAGCTTCTCCACCTTGTTGAAAGAAAATAACATTCCTTATCCTGAATTCGGAGTTGCTGAAACTGCAGATGAAGCGTTGGAATTGGCCGATCAATTGAACTTCCCAATATTGGTAAGACCTTCTTATGTATTAGGTGGTCAGGGAATGAAGATTGTGATCAATAAAGAAGAACTTGTGGAACACGTGGTGGATTTACTTCGTAAGATTCCGAATAACAAACTGTTGTTAGACCACTATTTGGACGGAGCCATTGAAGCGGAGGCCGATGCCATTTGTGATGGAGAAAATGTTTACATCATTGGTATCATGGAGCACATTGAGCCGTGTGGAATTCATTCAGGTGATTCCAATGCGACCCTGCCAGCCTTTAACTTAGGAGATCTTGTAATGCAGCAGATTATTGATCATACGCATACCATTGCCAAAGCATTGAATACGGTTGGATTGATCAACATTCAGTTTGCCATTAAAGACGATACGGTGTACATTATTGAGGCAAATCCAAGAGCGTCTAGAACCGTACCGTTCATCGCAAAGGCTTACAAAGAACCTTATGTGAATTATGCAACCAAAGTAATGTTAGGACACAACAAGGTGACCGACTTTACCTTTAATCCACAATTGGAAGGATATGCCATTAAGCAACCTGTTTTCTCATTCAATAAATTCCCGAATGTTGATAAGCGATTAGGACCAGAAATGAAGAGTACTGGGGAAAGTATTTTATTCATCGATAGTTTAAAAGATGACGACTTTTATGACTTGTATTCAAGAAGAAAGATGTACTTAACCAAGTAAATGATACATGAAGCGGCCAAACGGTCGCTTTTTTTTGTTGGCACTTGAAATTGTTTAATTTTTTTAATTAAACGTTAAACTTATATTAATTTGATAAATTTCATAGAGACATGTAAGTCCAAATGAAAACTTTCGTCTAATTTTATGGAAACGAACTAGCCAGTGAAGAAAAACTACCTTCTTACCTTTATTTGTAGCCTTTTATGTACTGTTGTGCTCTCTGCGCAAGGGAACGATATGTATGATATCGTTCGGAGTGGTTCGGTGGATATGTTGAAAGAATTGGTGAAAGCCGATCCCGAATTTATCAATCGAAAAAATAAAGATGGCTATACGCCACTCATTTTGGCTTGTTATAGTGGTAATGCGGAAGTGGCTAATTATCTGATCAACCATTCAAAGGATATTAATTCTGGCAGTAAATACGGAACTCCATTGATGGCGGCTTCCGTAAAAGGATATGATAAAATTGTCGATTTACTCATCGATAAAGGTGCCGATGTGAATGCAACGGATCCAAACGGAACCACGGCTTTGCATTATGCTATTATTTTCGGTTTTGACGATGTAGCCAAACTACTAACCAAAGCCAAAGCAAATCCGAAATTAAAGGACAACCGAGGGAAAACAGCCCTAGACTATGCCAAAATGCTTGGAAAAACAGAAATTGTAAAACTCTTATCGAACAAATAAATACCCATCAATATGAAAAAAACACTACTTACTTTATTTTTAATATCGAGCTTTACCATGGTTGGACAAATCGTGGGAACCAATGGCTTTGTTACTTTAAATAGTAACTTATCCATGGATTTAAAAATCAATTCAGCAACGGGAATGACCACCTTAACATTAGTAGCACCAGATAATGTTTGGTTTGCTGTTGGATTTGGAGGTGGGGATATGACCGCCGGAATTGATGTTGTTAGAACCAATGGTTCTACCGTAATTGATGCGGTTACCGCAGGAAATCAACTTCCGCCATCTGACACTAGCAACGATTGGTCTACGGTTTCCAATACCGTAAATGGAAATACCAGAACCTTAGTGATAGAAAGAGCCAATAATACGGGAGATTCTAATGATTTTACATTTAGCACCAGTACCGGGAATATTCCAGTTATTTGGGCACACGGGACATCTAGTTCTTACGCTTATCATGGAGGAAACCGAGGAGCTACAGTATTATCAACACTAAGTGCGAGACAAGAAAAAACTTTAGATTTTTCCATTTACCCGAATCCGACTACAGACGTGGTAACTATTCAACTACCAACGGGTACAGAAAAAGCGACGGCAAGATTGTTTGATACCTCAGGAAGATTGATTGCTGAGCAAGTAATTTCCAATCAGAATCGTGAAGTAAGCTTGTCGAATTTATCTAGAGGAATCTATTTTGTGAGAGTTTCTTCTGACAATCGATTTGGCGCACAAAGAGTTATTAAGAACTAGAGATTAGTTTTTACTCAATAAAAAATTAGCAGAGATGGCAACATCCTCTGCTATTTTTTTTCGCACAATACTGGGAATTTCGATATCAAAAGATTCAGGCTTTACACTGAAATTAGTTTTCAGCACAATGTTTCCATCTTCTAATTTTAAGGAACAAGTCGCTACAGATGCAACTGCTTTTTTACGCATGGTTAGCGTTCCTTTGATTTCAAAATCCTGAAACTCATTTGTTAGTTTTGAAAGTTCAAAATCGGTAAGTTTTCCTTTAAAAGTAGCCTTTGGGTATTTCTTAGACTCGATGTAGTTTTCATTAAAATGCTCCTCCATCAATCTTACTTTAAATCGAAACCCAACCATATTCAAAGCACAGGCAAAGCTACCTTCCGAAGTTAATACGGCACTTACTTTATCGTTCTTTGCCTTTACTTCCTCAAAAGTCGGAACCGAAGACTCGAAAGTGATACTGCCTGTTCTTGTGAAGTATTTGTCTTGTCCCTGAATGGATTGGAAACTCAGGAAACCTATGAATAAGAGAATTAATGTTTTTGACATGTTAGTTTTCTAAATACCCATTCGTAATCCACGTTCTGATGACATCCAAAGTAGGGTCTGGTAAATTCCCTGTAGGAGGCATAGATCTAGTTGTGCTTTGCATTCTGTTCAATGCTCCGCGATTTTCAAAGGCTCCGCGTACTTGGGTATAAGTTTCTAATACCAATCCGGCGCTTTGTGATGCTGCATTATGGCATCCAGAGGTAGCACAGCTTTGATTCATGATGGTCCGAACGTCTTTGTTATAGGTAATCACTGTCGCAGCTGGTATGGTCAAGTCATCGGTACTGTCGTTAGCACAGCCTATCGTTAATGACAAGACAAGCGCAAGAAGGAGTATTTTTTTTCATTTAATATTCAATTATTCATTTAATCCCCCTAAAATTAACTAATTTTAGTCAAAATCTAACCGGACTCATGAAGAAATCAAAAATCGTTCTATTTAGCTTTTTCGCGGGGTTGATCGCCACGTTTTTGATTTTGCGATATGTGTATAAGGATCATCGAGATATTGCGACAGAAAGTGCAAGCTTTCGTTTGGTCTCTTCGGAATTGATTACAGAGTTTTCGACGGATGCTGAAGCGGCCACCACGAAATACTTGGATCAAACAGTAGAAATTTCCGGTGAAGTGTCTGGTGTTTCAGAGGCCTACTTCACATTAAATCAGTCGATTGTTTGCTATACAGACAGTCTTTCCATTTCCAAAATAAGTAACTCACAACAGATTAAAGCAAAGGGAAGATTCATTGGCTATGATGATCTTTTGGAAGAAATTAAGTTTGATCAAGTCACCATAATTCACGAATAATTAATTGTAAATACGAAATGAGAAAATTACTAACCATTGCATTATTTTTTTGCTATGCTATCCAAATTAACGCACAAGATGATTTGTTAAAGGATTTAGAAGCCAATTTGGACGAAGACAAAAAGGTGAGCTCCGTTTTTAAGGGGATTAAGATCATCAATATGGAATCTACCAAGCTGGCAGCTGATAAAGATTTCTATTTCCTCATTTCGCATCGATTCGGAACCATCAATACTGGAATTAAAGATCTATTCGGATTGGACAATGCCAATATCCGATTTAGTTTCGTATATGGATTAACCGACTGGTTGAATGTTGGGGTTTCAAGAAGTTCTGCAAGCAAAATTTACGACGGACATATCAAATATCGATTGGTACAACAAGAAGAAGGAAAATCGCCCTTTACAGTGGTCGGTTTTAATTCCATTGAATACAATACAGGATTAGACGAAGTAAACTTTCCTTTAATAGAAAACAAAAATAGATTGGCTTATACAGCTCAACTGCTAGTATCTCGAAAGTTTGATGAGAACTTCTCCTTACAGTTGGCACCTGTTTATCTACACGAAAATTTTGTTCCGGTGGATGCACAGGACAATTCCCAGTTTCTCCTCGGTTTGGGTGGTCGGTATAAGATCAGTAAGCGTGTCACCTTGAATGCTGAATATCATGCACATTTGAATCGAGCCGCTCAGAGTAATTTTGTGAATCCATTGTCCCTGGGGGTTGATATCGAAACTGGTGGTCACGTATTCCAATTGCATGTGACCAATTCTCGATTTATGAATGAATCCGGATACCTTGCCAGAACTATTGGCGATTGGGGAAATGGCGATATTTACTTCGGATTTAATATCTGGCGTGTTTTCTAAATCATTCTAATTTCAGAAATTTACAACCATGAATTATATATTATTTGATGGCGATGTGCGTGATGCACTGTTGCCATTTACCTATACAAAGCCCGTAGCCGATTTGCGCATTGGTATTTTAACCCTGCGAGAGAAGTGGGAGAAATACTTGGGTTTGACCACCACAACGATTACTGAGGAATATTTGATGGACAAGTATCCGATGGTAGAGATGGATGAAAACATCTTAATCAACGCTTCTTTTTGTCCCACAGCCCAATTGGTTGAAATGGTGATGAACCTTGAAGAAAATCAAGCTATTTATCACGGCGATGACATCATTGCCTTTCATACAAAAGATACCCAAGAAGAGGTTGATTTTGATAGTTACCATCAGATCGAATTCAATGGTGAGCTCCTAAAGGTTAATAACACCTGGGATATTTTCTCAAAAAATGGAGCCGCTATTCAACAGGATTTTGACCTGTTAACTCAAGGTCGAAAGTCACAACCGATTCCGGATTCGGTACAATGCGTTTCCAAGGAAAACATCTTTATCGAAGAAGGAGCCAAGGTTTCTTTCGCAATTCTAAACGCATCTGCGGGACCTATTTATATTGGAAAGAATGCCGAAATTATGGAAGGGTCTGTAGTACGTGGTCCATTTGCCATGTGCGAAAATTCGGTATTAAAATTGTCTGCTAAGATTTATGGTCCGACAACCTTAGGTCCGTATTGCAAAGTAGGAGGAGAGGTAAATAATTCGGTTTTGATGGGATACTCAAGCAAGGCTCACGACGGATTCTTAGGAAATTCGGTATTAGGGGAGTGGTGTAATTTAGGTGCCGATACCAACAATTCAAACCTCAAAAATAACTATGCCGAAGTGAAGCTTTGGAATTATGAAACAGGCCGCTTTGCTCCAACGGGACTGCAGTTTTGCGGACTCATGATGGGAGATCATTCCAAATGCGGAATCAATACCATGTTTAATACAGGGACGGTAGTAGGAGTTTCAGCCAATATTTATGGTAGTGGATTTCCTAGGAATTTTGTTCCTTCCTTCAGCTGGGGAGGTGCTTCAGGAATGATTACCTATCGATTGAATAAGGTATTTGAGGTCGCAGAAGTAGTGATGAGTAGGCGGAACTTGAAATTGGAAGAAGCTGATAAAAAAATTCTTGAAGCTGTTTTTGAAATGACAGACAAGTACAGAAGCAAATAAAAAAGAAGGCCAAAAATAAATCTATTTTTGGCCTTTGTTTTGGTTGTAGTATGGTCTTTAGTTCCTGTCGATCACGTCTCCAGATCCTACAGACTTGCTGTCGATATATTTTGGTTTTCCTTTGTAGTAGATGCTTCCAGATCCAACAACCTTTGCCTTGATTCTCTCTTCAACAGTGGTGCGAATGCTTCCCGATCCTGCAATGTTTGCATTTAACTCTTGTGCCTTAAGCTCATAGGCCTTAATGCTCCCAGATCCTGCAATTGAACATTTGAAGTTCTGAGTACTTCCAGCTAGAACAATGTCCCCAGAACCTCCGATAGAAGCAGAAACCTTATCAGAATCTAGGTTTAATTCAATTTTTCCAGAACCTCCTAAGTTCACTTTAAATGAATCGGATTTTAATTTGCCTTCTGAGGTAATTTTTCCTGATCCCCCTAGGCTTACTTTATCAATTTGTTTAACAGGTACCGTTACTGTTAGTTTTCTTGTAGTTCGAACATTGGTGTTCTTCTTATACTTAATTTTTAAGGTACCTCCTTCAACTTCTGTTTCGATATAAGGAAGAATGTTTTCTTCGCCTTCAAGGGTTAGTTTTCCTTCCGTTCCGTTTACCAAAACCACATCGAAAGATCCTCCCACACTCACGGCTTCGTAATCACTAGTTGATCTAGTTTCAGTCACTACATTTCCGTTTCCTTTAACTTTTTTGTTGTTCCACCAACTTTGAGCTTGGGTTGATGCTGATAACAACACCGCTACTAAAAATATTCCTAAAGTATTTTTTCTTGTTTTCATTTTGATTGATTTTCTAGTTTAGTATTCGTTTATAGATATTCCTCCATATTGGGCTTTGATGGTGATGGTTCCTGCGTTGCTCGCACTTCCATACTTCCCTTCATAATACTTCTTGGTAGTTTTTGAAATCTTTTTGAAGTATTCAATTCCGTCTAAATTCGATTTAAATCCAGAGTATTGAGTGTCCACTTCGAAGGAGAAGGCAACATTAGGATCTACACCTATTCGCACACTGGCAAATTGTGTTTCAATATCCACTTTCTCAAATCCTGGAGTTAGCTTTTTAATAATGATGGCTCCATAATCCGCGTCTAAAGTAGCACTCTTTGAAATAGTACCCAATCGGATTGTGGTGTAATCGGTATTTCCTTTTACGTGTGCTGCACTATTTACAGTTACCCCTCCATAATCGGCATTGAAATCGATAGCATCTACTTCTTCAAACTTCAAGGTTGTATAGTCGATATTGGCACTTACTTCCTCTGATTTGCCGATGTTTAATTTGGAATAATCAGCATTGATGCTTCCGCTTTTCATCATCTCAATATTGGAAGAAGAACAGTAATCCAAATTGATAGAATTTCCATCGGCCATTAATTTACCGAGTTCAATCTTACCGTAATCACAATTGATATTGGCTTTTCCCATGATTTCATCCAAATAAATATTTCCGTAATCATTATTGAGGTTCACTCGGTTGCTCTTTGGCATTTTCACGGTATAATTGATTTTCATGCTCATCTTTTTACGATTGTTGCGTCTCCACCAAGACCAACCGCTGCTTCCGCCGCCAAAAATAGTCTTGGCTTCCACCAAGTTGGCGTTGCTGTTGAATTCTACATCAATATCGTCCAATCGTTCTTCAACGTCCTCTAGATCATTGCCTTTTACGGTAATTACTACCTCAATGTTTACTTCATTGCGATCCCAAGTGGTTACATTGATGTTTCCATAACGATTTGAAATATCTACCTTGGCATCTGAAGACACATTGAATTCCTTTTTGATGCTTTTGCTTTTTTCGTGTTTTGGTTTGTCCAATTCTGTCATTCCAAAAACCAATGATGGAATGAGTAGGGTAAGAAGCGTAATTTTATATAAAAATTTCATCGTTTAATAATTTTGGATTCTTAATTTGATCTATCTGTATTAATAAATTTTCTAAAATATCGAGTCGTCTTTGGTAATTCTTAATCATGGCATTTATCAGCTTGCGTTGCTCGCCATTGTTATTCAATTCTTGAACAAAACTTTTGTATTCGTCTTCCAGTTCTTCAATTGATTCTAGGGCTTGTTCGATGATGGTCTCTGTTTCTAGACTTCTATGTTTTTCAACAGTTTGAAGCTCTTGATAAATGGTCGACACAAAATAGTCTTGTACCTCTTCCATTTTTGGCGATACATCGGCCAAATCTAAAGTTTGCTTTTGGGTGTAAGATCCCAGCCAGAAAGTGAAGATCAAAGTGATTGAGGCGGCAACACTAAGCCATTGCCATTTAAATTGGCGCTTTTTAGGTTGCTTTAGCTTGCGCTCAAATCGCTCAAAATGGCCCAAATGAGGCTCGTGAATGTCAAAGTTTTGGTCAGAAAAATAAGAATGTAATTTATCTTCCATAAGCTTGTATTTGTGGGTTGTTTGATAACAACACTTGTTTTAATTTTCGTTTTGCTCTTGATACAGTGGTTCTCACATTTTCATTGCTATAATTCATAATCTGAGCAATCTCTTCGTAATCATATCCTTCAATGAGATTCAGTGTTAGCACCATCCGATAGTTGTCTTTTAAACCTTGAATAGAGCTCATAACAGCTGTTGGTTCTAACTGATGGTAATCCAATTTCTCATCTTCCTTTTCATCGGGCTGAACAACTTCCATTTTTACTTCTTCATAGCGGTTGTTCTTTTTTAGCTGTGTCAAACTTTTGTTAATCACAATGCGTTTCAACCAAGCTCCGAAGGCAACTTCTCCTTTGTAGCTGTTCAATTTTGTAAAGGCTGTTAAAAAAGCTTCCTGCATGATGTCTTCGGCTTCAAATTCATCTTTTAAAATTCGGTAAGCCGAATTATACATGGCTTTGTAATAGGCCTTATACAATTGCATCTGTGCAGTCTGATCGGACTTTTTACAGCGATTTAGCAGTTGATTGATATGTGGTTGGTTAGCTTCCAATGAAACATTTCTATTCTAGAGACACCCAAGGATGTTGATTGTGACACTTTATCAGAAATAAAGTTAGATTTTTTTCATTGATGTTAAATGAAAATTCTAGCAAGCTTATTAAGAGATTGGATTACAGGTTTTTAGGTAAGCTTAAATACTTCCCTTTAACCATTTTAAAAAGTCGGGAATGGTACGAAAAAGATAATCTGGTTTTGCCATCTCTAGGGCCCTGAGGTCCGTAGTTTTTGCCCATCCTGCCCCAACAATCGGAATACTCACTTGATGGGAAGCGCCCACATCTGTTGGAGCATCACCTACATAGATCATTTCTTGGGACGAAATATCAGGCATTGCATCACAAATTCTTTGAAGCGCATCTGGTTTGCTTGGTCTTGTCGGAATGCCGGTCTCAATCATCTCAAAATAATGGGTGATTCCAAAAAGCTCTAGATCGATTATCGCGCTTTCTTTACTTTTTCCCGTAACCATGGCAATACGGATGTTGTTACTTCTCAGAAAGTCTAGCAATTCAACGATTCCATTGAAGGGAGTCGGACACATATGGTGGAACTTCTGGTAAAATTCTAGGTACCGTTGGAAGCCTAATTCAATGGAATTTGGTGCAAGAGCGATAACCGTTCCGACTTCTGATGGACCAAAAGTGTTGACCACTTCTTCATCACTAATAGTCTTATCAATCAGAGGCTCTAAGGCATGTTGAACGGATTTGATAATCAACGGAATGGTATTGGCAACGGTGCCATCCAAATCGAAAATAACGGCTTTTAATTTACTCATTTTGAAGATGCTATTGGATTCCAAATGTCCAAGTAAATTTTCCAATCGTCGGCAACTTTCTTCCAAATGATTACATATTTCCCTTTCCAGTTGGATTCACTTCCATTGGGTCTAGCGGTTGTACCTTCGTAATACCCATAATCATAGGCTTCATCTCCGATAACTTTAATCTCTTGCGGTGTGATTTTGTGATATTTGGTGCGAAATCCCTTGGGCAGAATCCAGTATTTGATGATATTCTGTTTTCCCGCGATGATGTCTTTGTTGGAAGGAAAAATTTTTGCGTCTTCGGTATAGGCATTGCCAATTTCTTGATAATTGGAGGCCATCACGTGAGCAGAGAAACTTTTGATATTTCCCAGAATTTGTTCGATATCCTTGGCGTCGCCAGAAAAATTCTGTGCAAACCCCATACTGCTAAAAGCTAGTAAAAAAAGGGCGACTAAGGTGTTGATTTTTTTTGTCATGATTAATTGTTTATTTATTCAAAAACGATATCATCTAGGTAAATCGTATGCTGAAATCCGTTGGCTGCTGCAAACAATACAAAACCAGAACGAATATGGCTTAGGTTTAATCTTTTGGTTTTAATTGTGTATTTTTTCCATTGATCGGTGAGTACAAACTCTTCGGTTTTAATAGCAGAATCGGGGTACTTTTTATTTTGTTCGATCATACCAAAACCAATTTTGGCTTTCACACCTTTGTAACTTGCTTTGGCCCAAAAGCTGAAGGTTCGAGCCCCAGAGATATCATATCCTCCAAGAATGTCACCCCAATCATTTGCGGGATCCACCAATCCTAGGCCATACCAATTTTTAGACTCCGTATATTTCAGTTCAATGGCTGTTTTTCCCGATTTCACATTTTTAGTATGAGCCATATCTACCTGCATTCCTTTTACGTTACCCATATAGGCCGATGGCGTATAGGGCATATTCTCTGCATCTCGATACACATAGAAGGGTAAGTTCGCCTTTGGTACCAAGAATTTTTTCTTCTGCTCCTCTTTATCCGTCACCATTACAGAGCTTGAAGCGATTCCCACATTGTTGGCTTCGTCATAAACTTCTGCATATACTTTAATGGCTCCATGGATCTTTGGGAGTTTAATTTCATAACCATTTTTCAAGGTACCTCGAAATTCCAAAGTATTGATTTGATCCCTGCGCTTTCGGCTACCTTCTCTATGATTGAACGAAAACTTTACCGTCTTGATATCCTTCTCAGTATCAGAAACCGTTAAGGTAACCTTCACCCAGGTACCACTTTCAAAGGATCCGTCTGGTAATGAAAATTTTAGAATTTTTGGCACCTTATTGCTAGGTTCTTTTCCTGTAAAGACTTTACGTACCGCCCAGTATTGAGGTCTTTTAGCTCCTTTGTAATGCGTAAATAACCAAGGAGCCATATGTTGATTTCCATCACTGTAATGAAAAACAAATACGCCCAAATTATTGGGTTTGTTTAGGATCCAATTCGGAACTCCATTTGCAATGGCTTCATATTTCTCAGTATCGGTAGGTTCAATTTTGATGTTGTTTCTCATGGCTTTTATATCCCATTCACCTCGAACACCAAATTCAGAAACGATGTAAGGTTTGTCCACCTTCATTTTGTCCAATTCCCCTTGTAAAAGATTGGCTCCAAATCCATAGGTGTTCAATCCGTAAATATCGATAGAGGGAACGTGTTTATGCCACCACTCAATTCCGAATGTCCAAGCTTCTACTGAGGTGATTGGGTGATTGGGGTCAATCGTTTTCATCTGTTTACAAATCTTTTCCAAGAGCTTCGAATAGGCGAGTTTTTCTTCATCCGTTGCCATGTTCAGATACACCTCATTTCCGATTCCCCAAGTGAGTACTGCCGGATGATCTTTATAGGTTGTTACAACGTTAATGGCATTGTCATACATGGCTTTCATGCCTTCTTTATCCTTCAGGTAATTAAAAGAATCATCGTCTTCCATTCCTGGTCTTCCATGTCGCATCCAAATACCCATCATCACCTTAATCCCGTATTTGTCGGCCGTATCAAGTAATTTTTTTGCGTTCTTACCAGTCGCCCAAGTTCGAATCGCATTGACTCCCAGCGATTGCAAGTCCTTGAAATAGGCATCGTAGTTGGCTGTATCATCCACTGGACCAAAGGTGATTCCGTGGATTTCAAAGTCTTCTCCGTTAATTTTTAATTGCCAATTATCTTCCAACTTCTCAATGGTTACTTGACTTTTGAGATCACAAAATGGAACTATGGAAAGTAGGAGGAAAAGTAAGTAAGTTGTGTATTTCAAGTTTTTCATATCATTGGCGCTGTTCCTAGCTAATTTACCACAAAACTTCGGTATTTCCTTAGATGGCTTTGGCATGAGAATTGGACTTTTAGAAAAGATAATAATGAAATCATTTTAGTAATAAGCTGATAATGAGTTGACTAATGCTTATCTTTGATTGTTGTAGGTAGAAAGTGCTTACGGAATCAATCCTTTTGCGTGTCAACTTGACAGAAAAAATATATATGGCCAAGTCAAAAATTATAAAATTAGACAGTTTGTCCTTTCAAGATGTAATGGGTGAGGATTCGGAGTTAATCCCTTTATTGACTCCTGAGGATGAAGAACTGATCAATAGTGAAAGTGTACCAGAGACATTACCCATATTGCCCCTACGAAATACCGTATTATTTCCGGGTGTGGTGATTCCTATTACGGCTGGTAGAGACAAATCGATAGAATTAATCAACGACGCGAACAAGAGCGATAAGATCATTGGAGTTGTAGCACAACGTAATGAAAGTGTTGAACAGCCAGGACTGAACGACATCTATCATACAGGAGTTGTAGCTCAGATTTTGAGGGTGTTAAAAATGCCGGACGGAAATACCACCGTCATCATTCAAGGGAAAAAGCGATTTGAAATCAATGAGCTTATTCAAGAAAAACCTTATTTGAAAGCAAGAGTTACCGAGGCATTTGAAGAGCGTGAAGTGGGAGATCAAAAAGAATTTGATGCCATCATTGAGTCGATTAAAGATCAAGCTTTGGAGGTCATTAAGGAGAATCCGATGTTGCCATCAGAGGCTTCTTTTGCCATTAAGAATATTCAATCGAGTTCTTTCATCGTGAACTTCATTGCGTCGAACATGGATTTGAAGGTGATGCAAAAACAGGTGATTCTTGAGAAAGATAGCTTGCGAGAACGTGCCTTATTGACCTTGAAGAATTTGAATAAGGAACTTCAGAAGTTAAAGTTGAAGAACGACATTCAGTCAAAAACTCGAGAAGACCTAGACCAACAACAACGTGAGTATTATTTGCACCAGCAGTTAAAAACCATTCAACAAGAGCTAGGTGGTTCATCCAACGAACAAGAGCTGGAAGAGATGCGTAACAAAGCCAAGGACAAAAAATGGTCGAAAGAAGTTGGTGAAACATTTGAGAAGGAGCTAGGAAGACTTAGAAGAATGAATCCGCAAATGGCGGAATACGGAGTGCAGCGAAGTTATTTGGAATTGTTTTTAGAACTTCCTTGGGGAGAATATACTCAAGATAAGTTTGATTTGAAAAACGCTCAAAAAATACTAGATAGAGATCATTTCGGATTGGAAAAGGTAAAACAGAGAGTCATTGAACATTTGGCAGTTTTGAAGCTAAAAGGTGATATGAAATCTCCGATCATCTGTTTGTATGGGCCTCCTGGAGTAGGTAAAACTTCCTTAGGAAAGTCCATTGCCGAAGCCTTGGGTAGAAAATATGTTCGTATGTCTTTGGGTGGATTGCGAGATGAGGCAGAAATCAGAGGACACCGTAAGACCTATATTGGTGCTATGCCAGGACGAGTGATTCAAAACTTAAAGAAGGCGGGCACTTCAAATCCGGTGTTTGTATTGGATGAAATTGACAAACTAGGGGCTAGTCATCAAGGGGACCCTTCTTCTGCCATGTTGGAAGTATTAGATCCAGAGCAGAATACAGCATTTTATGATAATTATTTGGAAGTCGGATACGACTTATCGAAAGTGCTTTTCATTGCCACGGCCAATAGTTTAAGTCAGATTCCTTGGGCGCTTCGCGACCGTATGGAAATCATTAATGTGACGGGTTATACCATTGAAGAAAAAGTGGAGATTGCCAAGAAACACTTATTGCCAAAACAATTGAAAGAGCATGGGCTTACTTCCAAAGATTTGAAATTAGGCAAGGCACAGATTGAACAAGTGGTTGAAGGATACACCAGAGAATCTGGGGTGCGTGGATTGGAAAAACAAGTGGCCAAATTGGTGCGATTTGCTGCCAAATCCATCGCTATGGAAGAGGAATACGACATTGCTTTATCCAAAGAAAAGATCGAAGAGATTTTAGGTGTTCCTAGATTCAAAGATAAATACGAAGATAACGGTGTGGCTGGCGTAGTAACTGGTCTGGCTTGGACACGGGTAGGAGGTGACATTCTTTTTATTGAGTCCATTTTGTCAAAAGGAAAAGGAAATTTATCCATCACGGGTAACTTGGGTACTGTAATGAAAGAATCGGCTACCATTGCCATGCAATACATCAAGTCCAATGCTGAAGATTTCGGAATCAAACCTGAAGTTTTAGAAAAGTACAATGTACACATCCACGTTCCTGAAGGAGCAACGCCAAAGGACGGACCAAGTGCAGGTATTACCATGTTAACATCCTTAATTTCTTCTTTTACACAACGTAAGGTGAAGAGTAAAATCGCCATGACTGGTGAGATTACTTTACGAGGTAAGGTATTGCCAGTGGGTGGAATCAAAGAGAAAATTCTTGCTGCTAAAAGAGCCAATATCAGGGAAATCATTCTTTGTGAGGAAAACCGTAAGGATGTCAATGAAATAAAAGAGTCTTATTTAAAAGGACTGTCATTTCACTATGTAACCGATATGAAACAAGTTATTGATATCGCGCTTACCAAGACCAAAGTGAAGAATGCTAAGAAATTAGATTGATAAAAAAAGCCTCCAAATTTGGAGGCTTTTTCATTACTTCTTATTTTTTTCTTCCAATGATTTGAGAACATTTTTCCAGTATGCGGTATTCTGTTTTCCTTCGGATAGAGGTTTGGCCATTTTGATGGCTTCGTCAATTTTTCCTAGGTTTTCCAAGGCAAGAATTTTTCCGTAGTAAAAGCTTTGTAAAGCATCTGCATCCTTTGACTTTTCAATAAAATAATCCGAAAATTCTTCAAGCTGAACATACAAACTATCTCTCGAGATGGCCATGGCAATGCTCACCATACTATTGTCATCTGAATGAAATTTCATAGTTGTCTTGTCTTCAACGGCCATTTCATAAAAGGATAATGCTTCTTTGACCGATTTGTTTTTAATCAAAGACATAATGGTATCTGTAATTATGGCTTTTGGCTCAGAAACGTATTTTACAACAAGCGGATTGTAAACCAAGGTTGCTCCTGGTGGTACAATGCCCCTTCCACGTTTGCCATAAGCCAAAGAATCGGGTAGGATGGCAATGACTTCATCTCCTTCTTGTAGATAATTATGGATTTCCGTAAAACCAGAAATCAGTGAAGTGCTTTTGTGAATGAACGAAAACACCGAATCTTTGCTATCTGAGGTTTTCCAAATGGTGGTGTCGGCATCGTTGAGGTACAAGTCAGTATACACTTTTACCATAGAACCTGAGTCTATTTTTCTGCCAAAACCCTCTTTAAGGAAAATGTATTTGAGTCCGGTTTTGCTAGTGATGGTATCACCGAGTACAATTCCGCGATCCGATTTTTTCGGACCTGAATTACAGGCCCCGAGTAGGCCAATGCCTACAATAATTGTGAGTAATTTTTTCATGTTGGGTTTGTTTTGGGTTTTGGTTATTCGGCTTTTGGCGGACTCTGCCACATGACATTTACGATTTGCCATTTGCCATCAAATTTTCCAAGTTGAAAGAAATCGATGCCCCACTCGGCCACCAATCGTGCAGAAGCGGTCTTGTCATAGATTTCATAAATCTCGATGTCTTTCGGTGAATCTTTCGTAACTCTGTTACCATCTTTATTCCAACGAGCAGCCAAAGAAACCAATTGATCGTAAGTCATTTCGGAATTGTCTCTATAAGTACTGTCTCGATTACTGAACCAATACCCAACTTTTCGAAGACCAGGATAGACACTTTTTACGATTCGTGTGGAGTCGGCCTCATACAAGGCTTCCACATAATCTAAAATTGCTGCTTCCACATTTTTATATTCCCAAGCGGTGTGTAAATCATGGCTGTCGTGATGATCTTTGTGTTCATGTTTGTGCTCATGTTTGTGCTCATGTTTTCCGTCATGTTTATGTTCGTGTTTGTGATTTTCACCACATCTGGAAAAAGCAAATACGGTCATCAAGGAAAAGAAAATAATCCGTTTCATAATAGGTTGATTTTGATTGATTTGACCTAAAGATAGGAATTATTTGTAACGAATGTCCAGAATGTCACCATTGTTCAATTGCTGACCGTGGTCCATTTCATAAATTCGTTGACCTACATATTCTGGTGTATACAGTTCATTGTTTTGTTTCAAACCGATGAAGCGGTCCACATTTTTAAAGTCTTCTATAGAGGTGCTGCGAATTTGAGTTTGCATGTTGGTATCAACTACACCAGGATAAATAGACATACAGTTTACGCCATTGGCAAGGCCTTCTTGCTCCAACGCAATGGTTCGGGTCATCATATCGATGGCTGCTTTTGAAGTGCAATAGACTGACCATCCTACGTAAGGATTGGCTGCCGCCCCTGAAGAAATATTGATAATTTGTTTTTCTGACTTCAAGTCTTTCGTTGCATCGATAAAAAGATTGGAGAGCACCAATGGAACGGTAGTATTCAATTTGATGGACGTATCAATGTCTGAAGCATTTAAATTTCCTAGAGAAGCTATTTTACCGAGTCGCCCCGCATTGTTAATCAAGGTAATTTTATCCACATAATTGAAGTCGATTTTATGAAGGATGTAGTTCAATTTTTGTTCTGCCAAGGGCAAATCAAGGATGTCGACTTCCACTTCTTCACATTTTTTAAGATTGGATTTTGTTCGTGATAAAGAATAAACAAGGTAGTCGTTCGCTGCATAGTATTCAGCAATTCCTTTGCCGATGCCTTTGCTGCCTCCGGTGATGATCAATACATTCATACCCTAAAAGTATGAATAAAAGTCTATTGAAAATGCTTTTTTGATTCCTCCCAGAAAACATCCATTTCTGCAAGGGTCATGTCGTGAAGTGATTTCCCTACTTTTTTTGAAGCTTCTTCCAAATATTGGAACCGTTGAATGAATTTCTTGTTGGTCTTTTCAAGCGCATTTTCTGGATTTACACCAATAAAGCGCGCATAATTCACCATGGAAAAAAGCACATCCCCGAATTCCTTTTCGATTTTTTCCTGATCTGCAGATTTCAGTTCATCATTCAATTCGGTCAATTCTTCTTGAACCTTTTCCCAAACTTGTTCGGGTTTCTCCCAGTCAAATCCGACACCGGCCACCTTATCCTGAATGCGATTGGCTTTGATCATAGCGGGTAAGCTTCTTGGAACACCTTCTAAAACCGATTTTTTGCCTTCTTTTAATTTTAGTTTCTCCCAATTTTCTTTGACTTCTTTTTCGTCATTGACTTCAAAGTCTCCATAAATATGCGGATGTCGGTCAATCAGCTTATCGCTGATCGCATTGGCAACATCAGCGATGTCAAAGGCTTGTTTTTCGCTACCGATTTTGGCGTAAAAAACGATGTGTAGGAGAATATCGCCCAACTCTTTTTTGATTTCTTCCAAATCATTATCGAGTATGGCATCTGCCAATTCGTAGGTCTCCTCGATGGTTAAATGACGCAGACTTTCAAGCGTTTGCTTCTTATCCCAAGGACATTTTTCCCTCAGGTCGTCCATAATGTCGAGCAACCTGTTAAACGCTTGTAATTGGTCTTTTCTGGAGTTCACTAGGCTTCTAACTCGTCTTGTTCTTCAATTTGCGAGAAATCCAATCCCACTTTCACCAAAAGATTGTACCACTGAATCACTTTTTTGATATTCGATGCATACACACGCTCTTCATCATATTCAGGTAATACCTCTAAAAAGTAATTGGTCAATTCTTTGTTGCTAGATTTGTGCGAGATGGCTTCTTTTCCTGCTTCTTTCTCGTAGATCGTTTTGAAAATCTGTAACAACTTTACATCGCCTTCATAAGAATAAATGGCAATGTTGGCCAATAGACTGATGTTTTGAGTTGCGTTAATCGCTACTCTTTTGTTATCGATTAGTGACTCTGCAATCACTGCATTTTTCGATTGTGAGATGATGTGGAATAATCCGGGTTTTCCTGAAACGGAAATTATTTTTTCAAATTCCATGTAATGAAAAGTATTTTGTGAGTTTATCTTCCTTTTTTAAGATTCGGGAAACGCATGCGATAATCAGCATTGATTTTTCCCTTAGAAATATTGTCTAATTTTCTTTTCAACAGACGTTTCTTCAATGAAGAGAGTTTGTCGGTAAATAGAACTCCTTCAATATGATCGTATTCATGTTGAAATACTCTGGCGGCCAATCCGTCTAAGGTTTCCGTGTGAGTATTAAAATCTTCATCTTGATATTCGATGGTAACTTTAGGTTGTCTGTACACATCCTCTCGAACATCGGGTATGCTCAAACATCCTTCATTGAATCCCCATTCTTGTCCTTCTTCCTCCAAAATTTTCGCGTTGATGTACACTTTTTTGAAGTCTCTGAGTGTCGCTCTGTCGCTTTCTTCTAGGCTTTCATCCTCAGCAAAGGGAGAGGTATCAATTACAAAAAGACGAATAGCTTTGCCTATTTGTGGTGCTGCCAAACCAACGCCAGAGGCATTGTACATGGTCTCTTTCATGTTGGCAATCAATTCCTTTAAATTTGGATAATCTGGAGTGATCTCTTTTGCCTTTTTTCTTAGAACAGGATCTCCGTAAGCAACAATAGGTAAAATCATAATCAAGATAAATCAGCTGCAAAATTACAATATAGAATTGTTTTTTGCTTTAAAATTGAATGAACTTATTTCTGATAATAAAGATAAGACTGTAAAATAATGGTGGCACTGATTTTATCAACCAAGCCTTTGTCTTTTCGTTTCTTACGTTTGAGTCCGCCATCAATCATGGTTTGAAACGCCATTTTTGAAGTAAAACGTTCGTCCATACGTTGCACTGGTATATTGGGAAATTTCTTTTGGAAAGATTGGATGAATGACTGAATGTCTGTTTCCACCGTGCTGGCATCATTGCTCATACGTTTGGGTTCTCCGATAATGACTTCTTCGACATCTTCCTCTTGGAAATAGTTTTCTAAGAACGCCATTAAATGATCCGTTTCAACAGTAGTGAGTCCGCTTGCAATAATTTGTAATTCGTCTGTCACTGCTATTCCCGTTCGGACAGTACCATAATCAAGAGCCAAAATTCTTCCCAAATCTTCGTATTTGTTCGCAAAAATACGTTGTTTTCAACAAAAGAAAATTATCTGTTTAAAAAATGTATCTTCGCTTCAAATTCCACTTTCTAACACTATTTTTGCATAAAATTTTCAGAAATGACAGAACTTAGAAATATTATCGAGAGCGCTTGGGATAACAGAGAATTGTTGAAAGAAGAAAAAACAACAAGTGCTATTAGAGAGGTTGTTGAATTGCTTGACCAAGGAACGTTGCGAGTGGCTAAACCAACTGCAAATGGATGGCAAGTAAATGAATGGGTTAAGAAGGCTGTAGTGCTTTATTTTCCAATTCAAAAAATGGAAACTCTCGAAGCCGGAATTTTCGAATACCACGATAAGATTCCATTGAAAAGAAACTACGAAGAAAGAGGTATCCGAGTGGTTCCTAACGCTGTGGCCAGACACGGTGCATACATCTCTCCAGGAACCATTTTAATGCCAAGTTATGTGAATATTGGTGCTTATGTTGATGAGGGAACTATGGTTGACACTTGGGCAACGGTTGGATCTTGTGCTCAAATTGGTAAGAACGTACATTTATCAGGAGGAGTAGGTATTGGTGGTGTGTTAGAACCATTGCAGGCTGCACCGGTTATTATTGAAGACGGCGCTTTTATTGGATCAAGATGTATTGTGGTAGAAGGAGTCCGAGTAGGTAAAGAAGCTGTGTTAGGTGCCAATGTGGTATTGACTATGAGTACAAAGATTATTGATGTGACAGGGGATGAGCCTATTGAAATGAAGGGAAGTGTTCCAGAAAGATCAGTGGTAATTCCAGGAAGCTATACCAAAAAGTTTGCTGCTGGAGAATACAATGTTCCTTGTGCCTTAATCATCGGAAAGAGAAAAGAAAGTACAAACAAAAAAACTTCTTTAAACGACGCATTGCGTGAATACGATGTTGCCGTTTAATTGATTTATGTCTAAAATCACGGCTATAATTCCGACATTAAATGAAGAAATTCATATCGAAGCTGCTATTCAATCAGTCGATTTTGCAGATGAGATTATTGTAATTGACTCTTTTAGTACGGATAAAACCGTTGAGCTGGCAGAAAAACACAATGTAAAAATCATCAAGCGAGAGTTTGATGATTTTTCTTCTCAAAAGAACTACGCAATTGCACAAGCTTCATTTGATTGGATTTATATTCTTGATGCCGATGAACGAGTGCCTGATTCGGTAAGGAAAGAAATCCTAGATGCTGTTAAAAATCCACAAGAACATGTGGGGTTTTTTGTGAGACGTAGTTTTTATTTTCTTGGTAAACGATTGAACTATGGCGGTTGCCAAAGAGATAAGGTGGTTCGTTTGTTTCGAAAAGATAAATGTACCTACAAAGGATTGGTACATGAAACCATTGCGACTGATGGCAAACTTGGGTTTTTCAAGAATAAAATTGATCATTTCTCTTTTAGGAGTTACGATCATTACATTTCTAAGATGAATCACTATGCCAAATTACGAGCACAGGAGTACTACCAAAATAATCTTAGACCTAACGCCTATCACTTTATGATAAAACCATTGGCGCGATTCATCATTCATTATGTGATTCGATTTGGTTTTTTAGATGGAGTTCGAGGTTTTGTATGGGCAAGAGTTCAGGCCTATGGGGTATTTGCACGCTATTCTAAGTTAAGTCTGTTATACCGCAGCTAAGCTATTTTTTCCCCCTTATAGAAGAAATAATTGCGTGTCAAACGCATCGATTTATAAGTGAAAAGCGTTAACAATTGCCAAAAAGGTCGAACAATCTCTCGAATAATCTTCTTTAATTTTGGCATCTTTTTTTGTTGTAAGGTAGTACCACCAAGGTTTTTGTCATTGCTCACCACATACACCTCATTGGTCACATAAACCCGAACCCGATGTTTGAATACATCTTGTTTCAAGACATCAATTGGGGCGTACCATTTCTTAAAGTTAGCAACCAGTTTGGCCGCGGCATTTTTTCCAACAATCTGACCTGTGGTTTGTAGTGGCGGAATCGAATACAAGGTGGTGAAGTCTTTCTCTTTGAGTTTGAAATATCCTTTTCGGCCCGAAATATCAACAAAATCATTTGGAGAAACCTCGCTGAAAATGTCGTTGATTTTACTGAAAAAATCATTTTGAATCAATGCGTCATCTTCTAAGATTACGGCAAACTTCTCATCCTGATTTTGTATTTCCTTCCAAAGTTTGAAATAAGTAGCCGTAAGGCCAATCTCCCCAGGATTCAGGTAAGGGAAATGAGTCAAAATATTGAAATGTCCTTTCAATTTCTTTAAGAGTTTTGCATCCATTGCCTTCCCGAGAATGGCTGAATATCGTTCAATTGGAATGCCGAATTCTTGAAACTGCTGTTCCATGAAAGTACGTCTTTCAACGCTTTTGTCTAGGTTGATATAGTAAACCTTGTAGCTGTTCATAATTTGATCCAGGTTTCGGGAACAATTTCATTCTCTTTGGAAACGTACCATTGTTTGGGTGAAATCACCATTTTCTCTGGATTTGTATTCAACCAAGCACCCCACCATGAGAAACTACTATTAGCCGTAATATTATGGTCGCATTGACTCATCAATAACATGTCTTCATGTGGAATCCCTTGGATATCTACATAAGTTGGTTTGGGTACTTCCAAGTTTGACTTCACCCAATCCAAATCATCCGAAAAAATAAAGAATTCTGTGTTTTTTGAAGTTTCCAATATTCTTGAAATGGCTCTCTGATAATATTCCAAAGAACAACTTCCGTGAATCTCTTGAGCACTTTTGTTGGATACATAATCGCCTCTACGAATATGGATGGAGCAGGAAGATTTTGCCTCTGCAATGGCCTTTTTGTAAAACTCGGCTTTCTCACTGAAAGACTGCTTTAGCTGAAATTGAGTTAACAAATCTGGACGGATCTGATGAAAGTACTTTTCGGTTTGAAAATAACCTTTTACATAGCCTCTTTTAGGCAACTTCAAAAAGGATTCGTGGAATAGCAAATTCCGCTCTTTGAAGGTGTTGTACACATTCAATTTGGCGAGGAGAACTCCAGAATTGGAAGCCTCGGTCAAGTCGATTTGAAATTTGTCCAATTGATAACCGCCATGGAGTGTGTATTTCTTAATGGCCGATAAATCCAACTGAACAGCATAGCCCAATTGTTGCAAAGATTTTGCGTAGGCATATTGAAACATTTGATTTCCTAAACCACCGAGAATTCGTACGGTAACCATGTATTCTGTTAGAGTTGCTCAAAAATATAAAATACCGATGGAATTCAATCTGTAGACCCTATAAATATGTGAGGTCAAATTGCATTCAAGTTTTGGTCGGATTTTTATTAGTAGTAACTTTGCGCAAAATTTGAATTTTGCAAAACAATAGGTATCAAGAGGCACTTGTATTGCCCATTTTCGAGATTATCACCCAAGCCGCTTCAGAACTCGGACTGGAGACCTATGTGATTGGTGGTTTTGTGAGAGATTTCTTTTTAAAGCGAAATCAGCGGAAAGATATTGATATTGTGACCATTGGCGATGGTATTGCGCTTGCCAATAAAGTAGCGGCCTTATTACCCCATACGCCAAAAGTTCAAGTTTTTAAAACCTACGGTACGGCCATGTTGCGCCACCAAGATTTGGAAATTGAGTTTGTGGGTGCAAGAAAGGAGTCCTACGCTAAGGAAAGTCGAAATCCTAAAGTTTCCAAAGGTACCTTGGAAGACGATCAAAAGCGTCGCGATTTTACCATTAACGCATTGGCTTTGAGTCTGCAGGAATCGAATTTTGGAGAACTTTTAGATCCTTTTGATGGCATTATTGATTTAAAGGATAAAATACTTCGCACCCCATTGCAACCGGCTCAAACCTATTCAGATGATCCATTGCGCATGTTGCGAGCCATTCGATTTGCCTCTCAGTTGAATTTTGTGATTGAAAAAGCATCGTTGAATGCCATCACTGAAAATGCTAATCGCTTGCAAATTATTACCAAAGAACGCATCGTTGAGGAAGTCCATAAAATCATGTTATCAAACAAGCCTTCGCTTGGATTCAAACTTTTGGAAAAAACGGGATTATTAAAACAGATCCTTCCAGAGTTAATTGCCTTAAAAGGAGTAGACGAGGTGGAAGGTCAGACTCACAAAGACAACTTCTATCATACCTTAGAAGTGGTAGACAACATCTGTAAGACCACGGAAGATTTATGGCTACGTTGGGCAGCCCTCTTACACGATATCGGGAAAGCGCCCACCAAGAAATACGATAAAAAGGTGGGGTGGACCTTCCATGCCCATGAATTTGTTGGTTCTAAGATGGTTTACAAGCTTTTCAAGCGCTTAAAAATGCCATTGAACAACAAGATGAAGTTTGTTCAGAAAATGGTGTTATTGAGTTCGAGACCCATTGTTTTGGCTTCTAATGTAACTGATTCCGCGGTACGAAGATTGATCTTCGATGCAGGCGATGATATCGAATCTTTAATGCTTTTATGCGAAGCCGATATCACTACGAAGAACCCGAAGAAATTCAAACGTTACCACAAGAACTTCGAATTGGTGCGTAATAAAATCAAAGAGGTAGAGGAACGCGATCGCATTCGAAATTTTCAACCGCCTATTTCAGGGGAGCTCATCATGGAGACTTTTAATCTGAAGCCTTGTCGAGAAATCGGAATCATCAAAGAAGCAATAAAAGAAGCCATTTTGGAGGGAAAAATCGCCAATGACTACGACGAGTCTTTTGAGTTTATGAAGAAAAAAGGCGAGGAGTTGGGGTTGACTCTAAGCTAAACTCTGCATTTCCACTAGCTTGTAGTATTCACCTTTGTGATTTAGTAGTTCTTCGTGTTTTCCTTGCTCTACAATCTTTCCTTTTTTCAAAACGATAATCTGACTTGCCTTTTGAATGGTAGACAAACGATGAGCAATCACTAAGGAAGTGCGATTTTCCATCATTTTTTCCAAGGCTTTTTGCACCAACTGTTCCGATTCGGTGTCCAAGGCGGAAGTGGCCTCATCTAATATCATGATCGGCGGATTCTTAAGAACGGCTCGTGCGATGGACAAACGCTGTTTTTGACCTCCCGATAAAGAGTTCCCTCCATCTCCGATATTGGTTTCAAATTTCTCAGGAAGGTTTTCAATGAACTCCATGGCATTTGCAATGACAGAGGCATGTTCGATGGATTCTAGACTTGCATCTGTCTTTCCAAGTTTGATGTTGTTCTCTACGGTATCATTGAATAAAATGGATTCTTGGGTCACAATGCCCATCAATCCTCTTAATGAGGCCAAGGAAATATCTTTAATATTCGTTCCGTCAATGAGAATTTCTCCTTTATCGACGTCGTAGAATCGAGTGATTAAATTTGCAATGGTCGATTTACCAGATCCTGATTGTCCCACTAACGCAACGGTTTCGCCCTTTTCAATGGTCAATGAGAAATCTTGAAGTACGTAATCGTCTTTGTACTTGAACCAGATGTTTTTAAACTCAATTTTAGAATCAAAACTGTCCTTTACAACGGCATTTTGAGCATCCTTAATTGGATTTTCAGTCTGAAGAATTTGTAGGATTCGTTCTGCAGATGCTTCACCTTTTTGAATGTTGTAAAATACGGTAGTAATGAGTTTAATCGGATTTAACACCGTGTAAAACAGAACGATGTATCCTAAGAATTCATCCGGTTGTAAGGCACTCGTCTTTGACAAGACTTCATTTCCACCAAACCATAAAATGGCAATGATGGTTGCAGAACCTAAAAATTCACTCATCGGTGACGCTAAAGTCTGGCGATGAATTACGCTGGTCATGAGATTTCGAAAGCGAGTGGTGGATTCTAAAAACTTGGTTCCAATAACTTTTTGAGCATTGAATCCCTTGATGATTCGGAGTCCAGTTAAGGTTTCTTCAATAAAGGACAAAAAGGTCCCGGTTTCTTGTTGAGCTTTGACCGAATTGGCTTTCAATTTTTTACTGATGGAAGAGATGATGAATCCGGATACGGGAAGTAAGACAAATACAAACAGTGTTAATTTCACACTCATGAAGAACATGATGGAAATGGCTATAATCACCGTTAACGGTTCCCGCACAATCGATTCTACCGACATCAGAATTGAAACTTCTACCTCTTGTACATCGGCCGTCATTCGCGCAATGATGTCTCCCTTTCTTTTTTCTGTAAAGTAGGAGATGGGTAACTCGAGTACCTTGTGATACAGCTTGTCTCGTAAATCCTTTACAATTCCTGTTCTTAAGAAGGTAATGGCATACGATGCAAGGTATCTAAAGAAGTTTTTAAAGAAAAACAATGAAAGTGCTAACAGACAAATGAAAAGTAAGGTTTTGATCTCACCTTCATTTTCCATTTTTTGAGAAATGAAATAGTAGAAGCTTTCTTTCAAATAATCACCTGCTGAAGACAATCCGTCATAAACAGGTTTGGCCGCTATTTTCTTTTCTTGTCCAAAGAGGATGCTCAATACAGGGATGAACGCCAATACCGAAAGCACATTGAAAATTGCATACAGAATATTGAAGACAATATTCAATACTGTGAATTTCCGATACTTTCGTTCGTATTTTAAAACCTCTTTGAAGTACTTCATTAAGCGAGCTTCATTTCTTTAATGATTCGCTGGATTTTGGCATCCAATTCAGCTTCTACAGATGCCGCATTCTCAATCGAATCAAGAGTAGTATTCACGCTGAAATAGAATTTGATTTTTGGCTCTGTTCCACTTGGGCGAGCTGCAATACGTGTTCCGTTTTCGGTGTGATAAATCAATACATTTGATTTTGGTAAATCGATACTGGTCTCCGTTTTTCCTAACAAGTTCTTTTGAACAGACTCTTGATAATCAGATAAAGTCACCACCTTTTCACCATCAATACTGCTTAACGGATTGCTACGCATATCGCTCAACATCTGTTGAATTTCTTCGGCTCCTTCTTTTCCTTTTTTGGTGATGGAAATCAAGTGTTCTTTATAGAATCCTTGTTCGGTGTAAATCTTGAGCAATTCCTCATAGAACGAGCTTCCGTTTTGTTTTGCATAGGCTGCTATTTCACAAGCCAACAAGGTTGCTGTTACTGCGTCCTTATCGCGAACAAAATCGCCCACCATATAACCGAAGCTTTCTTCACCACCACCAATCAATTCCAAATCAGGATGGTCTTTGATCATTTTGGCAATCCATTTAAATCCGGTCAAACCAACTTTGGTTTCAACATCATAACTGTCGGCCAAGGCATTCACCAATTCCGTAGAAACAATGGTAGAACCTACGAATTGCTTTCCGTTTAGTTTTCCAGCGTTTTTCCACTTTTCCAGCAAGAACTTAGTCATCACCACCATGGTTTGGTTTCCGTTCAATAGCTTGATGTTTCCATCGGTATCTTTAACGGCAACACCCAATCGGTCGCAATCAGGATCTGTACCAATAACAATGTCCGCATCAATTGCAGTAGCCAAATCCGTGGCCATTTTTAGAGCCGCTGGCTCCTCTGGGTTTGGTGAAGCCACTGTTGGAAAATCTCCGTTTGGTACACGCTGTTCCTCAATGATATGCACATCGGAGTAACCGGCCTTATTCAAGGTATCCGGAATCGACATAATGGATGTTCCGTGTAAGGAAGTGAAAACAATTTTTAAGTTGTCACGATCGATGTCTTTATACAATGTTCCATTGACCACAGAGGCGTCGGTAAAAACTTCATCTACTTCTTTACCAACCACAGTAATCAAGCTTTCATTGGCTTCAAAATTGATTTCAGAATATTCCAAGGCATTCACCTCACCAATAATTCCGCTGTCTTGAGGCGGAACAATCTGACCGCCGTCGGTCCAGTAAACTTTGTATCCGTTGTATTCAGGCGGATTGTGTGACGCGGTTAATACAATTCCCGCATCACAATTCAAATGACGTACAGCAAAGGAAAGTTCTGGAGTAGGGCGTAAGTCTTCAAAAAGATAAACGCTGATATTATTGGCAGAAAGTACATCTGCCACCACTTTGGCAAACTTCTGACTATTGTGTCGGCAATCAAAGGCAATGGCAACTTTCATAATGTCTTTATTCAAGTTGGCCTTCATATAGTTTGCCAACCCTTGGGTAGCCTTACCCAGTGTGTATTTATTGATTCGGTTGGTTCCAGCGCCCATGGTTCCGCGCATACCACCCGTTCCAAATTCTAAATCTTTGTAAAAACGATCTTCCAAATCTTTAGGGTTGGAAGCTATCAATTCTTTAATCTCGTTTTGTGTTTCTTCATCAAAAGTTTTGGTCAACCATTGATTCGCTTTTTGTAAGATATTTTCCATGTTAATTTTGATTATGATTGAGTTCGCTCTTTAATGGCGTAATGTTTTTCTCCTTTATTATTTTTGATGATGAGTTCTCCTAAGAATCCAGCTAAGAATAAAAGAGTTCCCAAAATCATGGTTGTTAATGCAATATAAAACCAAGGATTGTCTGTTACCAAAATGGTTTTCAATCCCTTGGATAACTTGTACAATTTACTAAAACCGATGTAAGCGGCCGATGAAAATCCGACCAAAAACATCAGGGTTCCAAGCAATCCGAAGAAATGCATGGGTCTTTTTCCGAATTTTGATAAAAAGGAAAGGGTGATTAAGTCTAAAAACCCATTGATAAATCTACTCATACCAAATTTTGTTTGTCCGTATTTTCTAGCTTGATGTTGCACCACTTTTTCGCCAATCTTCGAGAATCCTTCGTTCTTTGCGAGAACCGGAATATAGCGATGCATTTCGCCACTAATTTTTACCGTTTTCACCACCTCTTTTTTGTAGGCTTTCAATCCGCAATTGAAATCATGCAAAGTGAGTCCGGATGTTTTTCGAGCAATGGCATTGAACAACTTTGACGGAATGTTCTTTGTAATGACATTGTCATAACGCTTCTTTTTCCATCCAGAAATCAGATCGAAATTTTCTTCTTTGATAAGATTGAATAATTCCGGAATCTCCTCAGGATTGTCTTGTAAGTCGGCATCCATGGTAATAACTACATCTCCTTGCACCATTTCGAATCCGGCATCTAGGGCCTGAGATTTTCCGTAATTTCTTTGAAAGCGAATGCCTTTTACAGCGGGATTGATTTTGGATAAGTTCTCGATGATTTCCCAGGAAGTATCGGTACTGCCATCGTCAACAAAAATAATCTCATAAAAATAACGATTGGACTGCATGACGTTTACAATCCAATCGTGTAATTCTTTTATAGATTCTTCTTCGTTAAGAAGTGGTATGACTATCGAAATATCCATGCGAGTATCCTGAACTACTTTAGTTCAAAGGTACATTTTTAAACACAGATTTTTAAGTCTTCTGTCTAATTAATAAGCTTCTTCTTCCGACTTTTTCATTATCGCAGCAGTAATTGCCGATACGATGAATCCGAAGAAGGCAGAAATGGCTAAGATGAAAGCAGCGGCGATGCCTGGACCTTGAAATTTTTCGGCCATTTCCATAGATTGTTCGATTTGCTCGTCAGTTAAACCAGCATCAACCCATGCTTGCTTTTGAATTTCCATCGCTTGTGCTTGGAAGTCAGGTTCAATTACTTGTGTAAACAAAATGGTATACACTACAGTGATCACGGCACTAATCATTACAATTCCCATACCGATTTTTACACCTTGACCCCAAGACATGAATCCGCCATTGTTGGCCTTAAATGCGCGCATACCCAACACAACAAATACAATTGTCGCCACAAATCCGACAACATTTGATACCCATTGTAGCTCAAATGATTGTCCGGTAGCGTACAAAATGAGTCCCACGATTACACCTGTTAACCCCAGATATAAACCATTATTTAAAATAATTCCTTTACTAGATGCTTGATTTTCCATTGATTAAAGTTTTCATTAGTTATACAAATATATTCTTTTGTTTGGTTTTTAAATAAACTATTCCCTTATGAGTTCTTTAACATCCTGAAATGTTACAGAATTTTTCATTTTTTTTATTTCCCAAAAAATAAATTGATTGTAAATTTGCAGCGGCAAGTCCTACACAACCAGCTCCCTTTGAATCCCCCAGGGTGGGAACGCAGCAAGGGTATTAGGTCGTAGCGGTGTGATGTAGGTAGCTTGCCATTTTTTGTGTCCTTTATTTTCTTTTCCCATCTTTGTTTCAGAATCATTTACCATATGTCTCAAGTTGTTTTAATTACCGGTGCCTCTTCAGGTCTTGGAAAAGCCATCGCCGCCTATCTTAGTACTAGGGATTTTGTTGTTTACGGAACGAGTCGCAAACCGAAAGCTGAGCAAGTAGATGGCTATCGAATGATTGCCCTTGATGTGTTGAACAAAGATTCCATTTCAAAAGCCGTAAATCTTGTTGTTGAAAAAGAAGGCCGACTTGATATTCTCATAAACAATGCTGGTATGGGAATTACTGGTCCGATTGAGGACACACCAACTGATGAAATGCGTCGCGTTTTTGAAACCAATTTCTTTGGTGCTGTGGATGTGATCAAAGCAGTTCTTCCGCAGATGAGAAGTCAAAAAGCTGGATTGGTAATCAATGTAACTTCCATTGCGGGTTATATGGGACTACCTTACCGAGGGGTTTATTCGGCAACCAAAAGCGCCTTCGCGATGGTGACTGAGTCATTGGGGATGGAAGTCAAGGAATTCGGAATTGACGTTGTTTCGGTTGCTCCAGGTGATTTTGCTACCAATATTGCTGCAGGAAGGTTCCATACGCCGGTTTTTGAGGATTCGGCCTACAAAGAAAAATACCAATTGAACTTGGATTTGATGGATGCTCATGTCGACTCCGGAATGAATCCCGATGTGTTGGCACAGAAAGTTTTTTCCATCATTCGATCAAAGAACCGAAAGGTACATTACAAAGTAGGAGGGTTTATGGAAAAGTTCTCCATCGTCTTAAAGCGCGTTCTTCCTGATCGAGTTTACGAGAAATTGTTGATGAACCACTACAAGCTCTAATCAATTCACTTGAATGTGTTCAAAAGGCACATTGTGTAAGTATTTGTCAAGTACATTCAAACGGCAATCGGTAGAACTAAATCGAAAGCCGATGTAGCCGTAATACAACTCACCGTTAATGACCATGCTCACCAAATAGTAGTCGGGAAGATTGTTATTCAAAATCTCCGAATAGGTTAAGTTGTTGTTTAAGAACAGATTGTATTCTTCGTAGGGCGCTTCAAACTCATAGAAAATATCCAAAGCCTTCTTTACACCCCCAAAGTATTGCTGGGTGTTTTGCGAGGAAAAAGGTGGTTCAAAAACCACAAAATAAGGCTCACTATTCCGAATAGGTGAAAGAATCTCGTTGTTATTACTATTCGATTTCAAAACCACTTTGTATTCGTTGTAGGTGGGTTTGTTTCCGACATCTTCGATGGTTTCCACATCAAAACTAAAGTCGGCCACCCCATCCGAATTTAGATCAATCTCTATGGGTAACTTTTGTCCGATGCAATCGTTAAAGGATAGAGGGGTAGTCGGTAATTTGGCGAATAATCGTGTTCTAAATTTGCGCGAATAGGTTCTCTTGTCATGTGGATCGATGTAGGTAACAAAACCAGAAATCAACTCATCTTCCGTCCAATCTTGAATACCGAAATCCAGCACCTCAGCCTCTGTGATGTTGGTGGTGTCAAAGTTTTTACCATCGTAGTATTTAAAAACACGATCTATTTCCAAACATTCATTCTTTTCAAAAACAAAAAATAGTGTTTCTGTTTCGCCGTTGGAATCTACCACTTCCGTAAAATGAACTTCCACGGTTGTATCTGTGAATGTTCCTTCCCAATAAATTGGGTTCGTAAGGCTATTTACCGCAATCGAATCACCGGGGAAAATAGTGATGTCAGAAACGGGGCAACTTGTGGTATTCGTCGGATTGTCATCAGGAAGATCTATTTCCGTATTGCCACAGGAATAAATCAAGAGGCTCATAAAAACAAATATGGAGAAGAATCTTTTCATTCGAACAAGGCAAAAATAATAAGTAAAAAACAGATTTTTAATAACTCATAATAAGTTTCTATGATGAGGTCTAAATTATTTACCATTAGCTAATTATCTTTGCGGCGTTAAAATAACTACCACATGAAATTTTTTATTGATACTGCAAACTTAGATCAAATCAAAGAAGCCCAAGCACTAGGGATTTTAGACGGTGTAACTACCAATCCGTCTTTAATGGCCAAAGAGGGAATTACCGGAGAAGAAAATATTATCAACCACTACAAAACCATTTGTGAGATTGTTGATGGTGATGTTTCTGCAGAGGTGATTTCTACCGATTTTGAAGGAATGGTTAAAGAAGGGGAGGCATTGGCTGCTTTGAATTCGCAAATCGTTGTGAAATTGCCAATGATTGCTGACGGTGTAAAAGCTTGTAAGTATTTTTCTGATAAAGGAATCAAAACCAATGTGACCTTGGTGTTTTCTGCTGGCCAAGCCTTGTTAGCAGCGAAAGCGGGAGCGACTTACGTTTCTCCGTTTATCGGTCGTTTGGATGATATTTCTACTGACGGATTGAATTTGATTGCAGAAATCAGAACCATCTATGATAACTATGGCTTCGAAACTGAAATTTTAGCTGCTTCTGTGCGTCATACCATGCACATTATCGACTGTGCCAAAATCGGAGCAGATGTAATGACAGGACCATTGAGCGCTATTTCTGGATTGTTGAAGCATCCATTAACAGACATCGGTTTGGCGAAGTTTTTAGCAGATTACAAAAAAGGAAACTAGTCCTTTTCAACATAAAATTGAATCAGAAAGTAAGCGAACATTTACTTTCTGATTTTTTGTTTTTTAAAGGTAGAGTCTTCGTAAATTTGCATTCTAGAAAATGTACCCGAAAAAAGAATTAGCACAATTAGTCATTTCTGCCTGTCGACAGTTCCAAGTCGATACAGTGGTAATTTCTCCGGGTTCTCGAAATGCTCCTTTAACCATCGGATTTACCAACCATTCTGAGATTGAAACCATCAGTCTCGTGGATGAACGTTCGGCCGCCTTTTTTGCCTTGGGAATTGCCCAACAGAAACAAAAACCAGTGGCCGTATTGTGTACGTCTGGTTCGGCCATGTTGAATTATTATCCGGCTGTAGCTGAGGCTTTTTATAGTAACATTCCCTTGATTGTTTTATCGGCAGATCGACCCAAACACTTGATTGATATTGGCGACGGACAAACAATCCGTCAAGAGAATGTTTTTGACAAACACATCTTATTCTCGGCCAATTTGGTGGAGAACGAGGGATTGAACAGTCAGCGAGCTCGATTGATTCAGAAACAAAATCAACAGCAGATATCGGAGGCCTTACAAACGGCCATTTCTCAGAAAGGGCCGGTGCACATCAACATTCCTTTTGATGAGCCCTTGTATGACACGGTGGACGAATTAAACAACTTTGAATTTCCAACCATTACCTCGAGTTACCTTGATAATAACAATATCGACTACCAAAAACTAGCTAAGATTTGGAAAGGAGCTGAGAAGAAGATGATCTTGGTAGGAGTGAGTTATCCTAATGAAGAATTGCACGACTTAATGGATACTCATGCCGACGATCCATCGGTTTTAATTTTGACGGAAACCACTTCTAATTTTCATCATAGCAAAGCCATCAATTCGATTGATCAATTGATTTTTTCATTGACGGAAGAGGAGTTCAAAGACTTGCAACCTGATATATTGGTCACTTTTGGTGGAATGATTGTTTCTAAGAAAATAAAGAAGTTCTTAAGAACTTATCAACCCAAACATCATTGGAATATCGATGAGAAGAAGGCCATGAATACTTTTTTCTGTTTGTCTGAATTTGTGCAAACCAATCCGGTTGATTTCTTTTCCAAGTTCAATCCCATGATTGACCAGAAAAACAATGGGTATCAAGATAAATGGTTGGGGTTACGAGATGACAAACGTGAGAAGCATGCCGAGTATCTGCAAAGCATGCCCCATTCCGATTTTAAGGCTTTTGAACAGATTTTGAATAGCATTCCGAATGGCTCGAAGTTGCAAATCAGCAACAGCGCAATTATTCGTTATGCGCAACTATTTACGATTGATCCTTCCATTGAAACCTATTGCAACCGTGGTACTAGTGGTATTGATGGAAGTACCAGTACAGCGATTGGAGCTGCTTATGCAAGCCAAAAACCTACGGTACTCATTTCGGGTGATTTGAGCTTTTTCTACGATAGCAATGCGCTGTGGAACAAACACATTCCAAAAAACTTCCGAATCATTCTGGTAAATAACTCCGGAGGCGGCATTTTTAAAATCATTCCGGGTCCGTCTTCCACCAATGCCGAAGCATATTTTGAAACCCCACATTGTTTAACGGCCAAGCATTTGGCGGCAATGCACGGTTTGGACTATGTTTCAGCGCACACCACAGAACTGGTAAGTAATGCGTTGAAAGATTTTTACGCGCCGTCCGAAAAACCAAAGATTCTAGAAATTTTCACGCCAAGTCAAGAAAATGATGCAATTTTGAAGTCTTATTTCAAATACATCGAATAATGGACATCAAAGAAGGCGATCAAGTAAAACTTTTTATCAACAAAGAAACCTCATTGGGATATTCTGTTGTCATCAATCAAGAATTTGAAGGATTGCTATACCGCAACGAAGTCTTCCAAGATATTGAAGAGGGAATTACGGTGGATGGCTATGTGAAGAAAATCCGCGAAGATGGTAAGGTTGATGTCTCTTTACAACCACAGGGGTTCCGAAAAGTCATTGATAAAGACGTGGATACTATACTCAGTAAATTGAAGGAAAGCAGAGACGGATCCCTTCGTTTGACTGATAAAAGTTCTCCCGAAGCCATTAAGTTTCAATTGCAGATGAGTAAAAAGGCTTTTAAAAAAGCGGTTGGTAATCTTTACAAGCGAAAAATGATTGTGTTAAAAGACGATCGAATCGAACTGAAGAAGTAGTTGTTAGTTTTTAGTTTTAAGTCGTTAGTTGGTCTCGATTAGATGAATAGCATAAAAGGTTTTTTAGGGAAACTAGATGATAATGAATTAGCATTTTTTGTTAAGTTCAAATATCACACCTATATGAAACCTACTCAAGAAAAAATACAAGACTATCTTGAGGAGCGAAATTTTAATATTTCAGGTATAGAGACTTTAATTAACAAAAACCCGAAGGAGAAGTTAAATGACAATAAGGAGAGATGTCCTAGATGTTTTTCAGATAAACTAAGAAAAAGAAAAGTCGAGTGGACTGCAACGGAAGAGGGTTTTGGTTTAGAAGATCAATTAGCAGTCGCTAAAGGGTTTGAAAACAAGGCAACTTACAAAAATGAAATTGTTTGTAATGTTTGCGAGTTCTGGATTAAAGATCCTAACCACCAGAAACCTATATCAACCTCAAAAAAGATTCTTGATGGAATTTATAAAATATTTAAGGGAGTACTAACAACTAACAATTAACAACTAAACACTAAGTTCCATCAACCATCAACCATCAACCATCGACCAACAACCAACAACCATTAACCGTTAACTGATAACTGATAACTGATCACTGTTTACTGATCACTGTCCGCCCAATCGCAAGATATTCTCATAAAACCGATCAGCGTTGGGATCAGAAGGATCCATTTTTCCGTAACCAATTCGGTAATGTTGGATGGCTTTTTTAATCATTTTTCCTTCTTCATAATAACGACCGATGTAGTAATCGCCAAGATGCGAACTCGGGAATATTTTTAATATCATTTTGCCAAAGTCGCGAAGATAGTCGCCGTTTTCTTTTTCAATGATGATGCTTTCAATGGCAAAAATATCTTGTTCGCGAATTCCCAAATTACTTCCAAATAAGAATTCGATTTCAATGTATTTGTTTTCCAAATAAGCAATGGCATCTTCAGGAGAGAGGTTCTTGATTTTTGTATCAAATTCATCCCTTGAAATGGCCGAGTACAATTCGAAAACCTTGGTCATGGCACGCGATAATGCCTCTCCTATGGATGAAATGCTACTGCTCGTGGTGACGTAGTCATTGATAATATTGAAATTGGAGATCTCAAAATCATCCAAATAGGTTTGTAACTGATTCAACAATGTTTGTCGTTTCGGTGAGTAGGTGTTGGAATTGTTGATATACAAGTAAAAGGTATTGTCTTCCTTACCATAGCGATCCAAAGCGAAGGATTGGATTTGCTGAGCGATGAAGTCTGAGAAGATCGGATTGATACACACATAAGCATTGAAAACCGGTGTTGGTTCTTTCAAAAACTGCGCTGCTAAATTGGCTGAAGTGCCCGTTCCCACAATGGTGGTAAAAGGAGAAATACGATAGTTTCCTTCCATGTAAAAGGTTACTTCATCTCGAATGAACTCGTAAAACTGACGGTTCTTTCCGGTTAATTTCCCGGTATTTCTGTTGAAATAGGTATCTCCTTGACGCGTTTCGGCCATGTTGATTCCGACCACAATTTGCTCAGGCGCTTTGTCTTTTGCTGCGAATAAGACTGCATTCCCTACATAGGAATCAAAAAGAAATTCGGCGTCCAGCACAATCGCAAGCGGATAGTTTTTCACCGAATCGGTTTCATAACTTTTCGGCAAGTAAATTTTAATATCTCGGGTAGTTTCTAAAAAATCGGATTCAATGGATTTCTCTAAAATCTGCTGACCAAAGATGGTTGAGCAAGAAAAAAGAAATATGATGAGTACATTTTTTAACATAGGGCGATTGCGTATTTTTGCTGAAATTTATTTAAAATAAACGAGAAATAGTCAATATTATGATACAACCTGAATGGAAAACCGCCAAAGAGTATGAAGATATTACCTATCAAAAAAGCAATGGTGTAGCGCGAATCGCTTTCAATAGACCGAATGTTCGCAATGCCTTTCGTCCGAAAACAACATCTGAATTGTACGATGCTTTTTACGATGCCAATGAAGACACTTCTATTGGAGTAGTATTGCTCTCTGCGGAAGGACCGAGTACCAAAGACGGCATCTGGAGTTTTTGTTCTGGCGGTGATCAAAAGGCGAGAGGTCATCAAGGGTATGTAGGAGAGGATGGCTATCATCGATTGAATATTTTAGAAGTACAGCGCTTGATTCGTTTTATGCCAAAAGCTGTGATTGCCGTGGTGCCAGGTTGGGCCGTTGGAGGCGGACATAGTTTGCACGTAGTTTGTGACTTGACCTTGGCGAGTAAAGAGCACGCAATTTTCAAGCAAACCGATGCCGACGTAACTTCTTTTGATGGAGGATACGGATCGGCTTATTTGGCCAAAATGGTGGGACAGAAAAAAGCACGTGAGATTTTCTTTTTAGGAAGAAACTATTCGGCACAAAAGGCCTATGAAATGGGCATGGTGAATGCTGTAATTCCGCATGACGAATTGGAAAGCACCGCCTATGAGTGGGCACAAGAAATTTTAGCAAAGAGTCCGACTTCCATCAAGATGCTCAAGTTTGCCATGAATTTAACGGATGACGGAATGGTAGGACAACAAGTATTTGCGGGAGAAGCTACACGATTGGCGTACATGACAGACGAAGCGAAAGAAGGAAGAGATGCCTTCTTGGAAAAACGCAAGCCAAACTTTCCAAAGAAGTGGATACCATAATACAATGATCAATGAACATTTAACAATTAACAATGATCATTAATAAGTGTTTATTGATAATTGATCACTGATAATTGATCACTGATGACTGTTTATTGATAACTGATAATTGTTCACTGAGAACTGAAAATTGATAACTGAGAAATGAAAATTATTTGCATAGGGCGTAACTACGCCAAACATATTGAAGAGTTGGCCAACGAAAGACCAACCAATCCGGTAGTTTTTATGAAACCTGATTCGGCGATTTTGCCGAAACGGAACCCGTTTTTCATTCCGCCATTCTCTAACGACGTACATCATGAAGTAGAGGTATTGGTGAAAATCAATAAGGTCGGAAAGCACATACAGCCGCAATTCGCACATAAGTATTATGATGAAATTGGATTGGGTATCGACTTTACAGCCAGAGATGTTCAGGCCAAATGCAAGGAGAAAGGATTGCCATGGGAAAAAGCAAAGGCTTTTGATGGGAGTGCGGTTATCGGAGAGTTCTATCCGAAATCGGAATTCAACTTGGCCGAAATCAAGTTTCAATTGTTGAAAAATGATGAAGTTGTGCAAGATGGAAATTCCAATGCCATGCTATGGAAAATTGACGAACTCATCGCTTATGTATCCCAATATTTCATGCTGAAAAAAGGAGATATCATTTTTACAGGAACTCCAGCAGGTGTTGGAAAGGTAGAGGAGAATGACGTATTAATCGGAACATTAGAAGGGCGAGAAGCATTTAAAATCAAGGTAAAATAAATGAATGCAGAGATTGTAACGATTGGTGATGAGATTTTAATTGGTCAAATAGTAGATACCAACTCCCAGTGGATTGCACAGCAGTTCAATAAAATTGGTGTGTCGGTTTTTCAAATTACCTCTATTCAAGATGACAAGGAGCATATTTTAACCACCTTGAAGGAAGCTCAAGAAAGAGCAGATGTTGTGATCATTACTGGAGGCTTGGGTCCCACAAAGGATGACATTACCAAAAAGACCTTGGCGGAATACTTTGATCATGATGAAATGATTGAATATCCTGAGGTGATTGCGCATATCAAACGAATGTTCAAGCGATTCAATATTCCCTTTAAACCCATCCAGAATCAGCAAGCCCTGTTACCATCCAAGGCGACCTTGTTGATGAATCATTTTGGGACAGCACCTGGAATGTGGTTTCACGAAAACAACACTGTGTTTGTTTCTTTGCCGGGGGTGCCCTATGAGATGAAAGCCTTGATGAAGGGAGAGGTATTGCCTCGCATCCAGAAACAATTTAAGCTGCCCTTTATCTTGCATAAGACATTAATGACTTACGGACAAGGGGAAAGTACCATTGCCGAGCGAATTGAGCATTTTGAAGACACCCTGCCAACATCGATTAAATTGGCTTACCTGCCTTCGTTTGGACGTGTTCGATTGCGTTTGACTGCGAAAGGTCCGGAAAAAGAACCACTAGAAACCTTGTTGCACATGAAGGTAGAAGAACTGAAGGGGTTGGTGTCTGATATCTATGTAGGTTTGGATGATAACAACAGTTTGGAAAAGAGCATCGGGCAGATTTTAGCCAAGAAAGGTAAGACCATAGCCACTGCGGAAAGCCTAACAGGAGGGAAGATTGGTTCGAACATTGTTTCGAATCCCGGATCCTCGGTCTATTTCAAAGGCGGAATCGTAGCCTATCACCGACAATTAAAGGAAGAACTCTTGAATGTCTCTCCAGAAACCATTGACAAGCATACGACTGTAAGTGAGGAGGTTGCTCGTGAAATGGCGTTGGGAGCTTTGAACAGATTTCAGACCGATTACAGTATCGCTGTCACCGGAAATGCGGGTCCTTCCACCGATAATAATGATAAAACGGTGGGATTGGTATACATTGCTATTGCATCAACGGAAAAAGTTGATTGTCATGAATTTAACTTTGGTCAACCTCGAGAAAAGGTCATCAATAAAACCGTGAATAAATCGCTCGAACTGCTTTTAAAAGAATTACGCTAAATTTTTGCAATAATTGTTTTGTTCAACTTTAGATTTATTTGTAGATTTGCACCTCGTTAAAACTTAACAGTAAAAAAGGTAACAAAATGTCTAGAGTTTGTGAATTAACAGGAAAAAAAGCAATGGTTGGGAACAACGTGTCTCACGCTTTGAATAGAACAAAAAGAAAGTTCAATGCTAACTTAATGACAAAACGTTTTTATTTACCTGAAGAAGATAAATGGATTACGTTAAAAGTTTCTACTTCTGCATTAAAGAATATCAACAAAAAAGGTATCTCTGCGGTTATTAAAGAAGCGAGAGCTAAAGGTTTTTTAACTAAGTAATTATCCTTTAAAATAATATAAGATGGCAAAGAAAGGAAATAGAGTTCAAGTAATTTTAGAGTGTACTGAGCACAAAGCTTCAGGAAAGCCTGGAACTTCTAGATACATTACTACTAAGAACAAAAAGAATACTCCAGATAGAATGGAAATTAAAAAATTCAATCCTATCTTAAAAAGAATGACTGTTCATAAAGAAATCAAGTAATTGATTTTATAAAAACGATATATCATGGCAAAGAAAGCAGTAGCATCATTACAAACAGGATCAAAGAGATTAACCAAGGCAATCAAAATGGTGAAGTCTCCTAAAACTGGAGCTTATACTTTTGTTGAGTCTATCATGGACCCTACACAAGTAAACGACTTTTTAGCGAAAAAGTAAGACACTATTAAAACTATATAAACAGCTGCTTTCAAATTCTTGAAAGTGGCTTTTTTTATATCTTTACATTTCAATTATTTAGGCATATAAGGCGATGAGCTTCTTCAAAAATATCTTCAATAAGGAAAAGAAAGAGACCCTTGACAAAGGGCTTGAAAAATCAAAAGAAAGTTTCTTCGGAAAACTATCGAAAGCCGTTGTTGGTAAATCAAAGGTAGATGATGATGTACTAGACAACCTTGAAGAGGTTTTGGTTTCTTCGGATGTTGGAGTGAACACCACTTTGAAAGTTATTGATCGTATTGAAGAACGCGTGGCTCGCGACAAATACGTGGGTACTGACGAATTGAATGTGATACTTCGCGAAGAAATCGCAGGACTCCTTTCGGAAACGAACGTCGGAAATGAAACCGATTTTACCATTCCAGAAAATACCAAGCCTTACGTTGTGATGGTGGTAGGAGTGAACGGAGCCGGAAAAACTACGACCATTGGTAAGCTAGCCAATCAATTCAAAAGCAATGGATTAAAGGTAGTTTTAGGAGCTGCCGATACCTTTAGAGCGGCAGCCATTGATCAGTTGCAAGTTTGGGCTGATCGTGTGGATGTTCCTATTGTCAAGCAAAACATGGGGTCAGATCCTGCATCTGTGGCCTATGATACGTTGACTTCTGCGGTGGCCCAAGATGCCGATGTGGTGATTATTGATACCGCTGGGCGTCTTCACAACAAAGTAAACTTGATGAACGAGTTAACCAAAATTAAAAGAGTCATGCAAAAGGTGGTAGGTGATGCACCTCACGATGTGCTTTTAGTATTGGATGGTTCAACAGGTCAAAACGCTTTTGAACAGGCCAAACAATTTACCAAAGCGACCGAAGTTACTTCGTTAGCAGTTACCAAACTTGATGGTACGGCAAAAGGTGGCGTGGTGATTGGTATTTCTGATCAATTCCAAATTCCAGTGAAGTATATTGGAGTGGGAGAGGGAATCAATGATTTACAGGTGTTCAACAAACACGAGTTTGTAGATTCGTTCTTCAAATAATCTTTAATACATCAGGGTATTCAGCTTTTCCCAAAGTTGATTATCGTAGGTAGACGGACCCAAATTACTCGTTCTGCCATCTTCACCTAACCGAATAATGACTAAATTTTCACTCGGAATAACATATAATTTCTGGTCGTTTGCACCCATACCTGCAATCAAATCCGTTGGAGCTTGCTCAATGAGTTGACCTTGAAATTCAAGAGGTGAACCCGGTAATCGCTTGCTGCTTTTACCATTCAACCACCACAAATAACCATAAGATTGATTTAAATTCTGTGAAGTTGTGGTCATTTCGTTAAAGTAGCTTTCATCTAGTAATTGTTCACCATTCCAGTTTCCTCGTGTTAGATTTAAAATTCCGAAGCGAGCCATGGCTCTGGCGTTACTTACATAGAATCGATTGAAACCAGAGCGAATCCAAAGTCCGCTCATTCCAATTTTAGAGCGTAATTGTTGATTGAAATAACTATCAAAACCTTGTGGGATTGCTGCATCCAAAATGGGTTGTAACAAGGTATAAAAGGCATTGTGATAGTACCATGAATTTCCCGCATCCGCAAAATACTCCAAACAAGAGGGATCCGTGCAATTCAAATCGACATTGCGATAATCACCTCCAGACGTCATCGTTAGTAAATTCTTAATAGAGATGAGGTCCTCTTTACCATTAGGCATGGTAGTCCACCCGCTACCTAAATAGTCCTTGACTTTATCGGCAATGGTCAAGAATCCGTCTTGTTGGGCCAGTCCCATGGTGAAAGCAGTGAGTGTTTTTCCAGCTGAAAACCAAGGATGTGGATCGTTTGCCGTACTTCCATTATAATAAGTTTCCATAACGATTCTTCCATCTTTCAGAATCATGAAAGCTTCGGTTCCTGAATTGCTAAGAAATGTCTCCAAATCATTAAGCGTTGCTGTATTCCAACCTAATGAGTTGATGTCTAAATGATCCCAACTATTGGAATTATTTGGTGGATAATAAAATTCAATTGTATTCGAAGGCGGGTCAACTGATTCGGTTTCAGTTGAACCACAAGACCAACATAAAATCAATACAAAAATTACAGTAATCGATCTCATACACTGTTTAGACTCCATTGAATCAAAAGGGTTTAATCCTTATCTTTGGTTCCTCAAATTTACGACATGAAACGATTCCTTTATTTTTTAGTTGTTATACTTTTCATTAGTTCTTGTAAAGAAAGACAAGAGCCTGTTGTATTTACCAAATACAACGAAACTGCAGCTTTAGAAAAGCAACAAGAGCATCCAAATCGAAGAATGAAATTTAAACTCTTTCAATCCAAGTATTTGGATATGAATGAGGTATTTAAACCTTTCGAGGAAGATTTGGCCTATTTCTCAGAAGAGGATTACAATGCTTTGAAACCGATGATTATCGAGCAAGATATTCCTACCATTCAAGGTCATATCAGCAAAGGTCATTTGAATTATGAGAAGCTAACCTTGTTTTACTTATACCGAATCAGAAAGTTTGAAAGCGATTCCACCAAGTCTTTAAATGCGATTATCGCCCTGAATCCAAATGTGGTAAAAGAGGCAAAGGAGCTCGACAAGAAATATGAAACTGTGAATCCGAATTCCTTACACGGAATGCCAATTCTTTTAAAGGACAACATCAATACCAACAACATGAAGACCACGGCTGGTGCAGCGGTATTGAAAGACAATCAAACCAAGGAAGATGCCTTTATCGTTAAAAAACTGAAAGAAAACAATGCCTTGATTTTAGGGAAATTAAACTTGAGTGAGTGGGCGTATTTCTTCTGTTCTGGATGTCCTTTGGGATATTCTGCGGTAGGCGGACAAACCTTAAATCCGTACGGAAGAGGCGAATTTGAAACAGGAGGAAGCTCTTCAGGAAGTGGTGTAGCGACGGCAGCGAACTATGCTGTAGCTACTGTTGGAACCGAAACATCAGGTTCTATTACCTCACCTTCAAGTATGAATTCAGTTGTTGGGTTGAAACCTACCATTGGGGTATTTAGTAGAACCGGAATTGTGCCGATTTCAAGCACTTTAGATACACCTGGTCCTATGACCAAGAGTGTGGTAGACAATGCCATTTTTATGAATGCCCTGCGCGGTTATGATGAAGCTGATGCAGCATCGGTTAATGTCAAGGATGATTATTTCCGAGATGGTTTCACTAAGAATCTGTCTGATTTTAAATTGGGTGTTTTAAAGTCATTAATGAACGATTCCATCTACAAGATGAATGTGGAATTGATCAAATCAAAAGGAGCGACTGTCGTTGAATTAGAACCAGAGAATCCAAATTTCCAAGGATTTATCACCCTGTTGAATATTGATATGAAAAACGATTTACCAGAGTATTTTAAATCACAGGCAGGTCCATCGATCGATCAAACAGGTGTAGCTTCAGTAATTGAATTCAATAGAAAGGATACCTTGATGAGAGCTCCATACGGACAACAATTGTTTGAGGGAATTGTGAAAGACGAGACCACTCAAGAAGAATTAGAGGCCATCAAAGAACGCTTAAAATTTGCCGGACAACAATACATGGCAGGTTTAAAGGCCGAAGGACTGGATGCAGTTTTATCTATCAATAATTATCATTCTGGAGTAGCAGCTGTTGCGAAATATCCAACGTTGACAGTACCTATGGGATATAAAGAATCAGGAGAACCCATCAGTTTGACCTTTGTTGGATTGCCATTCTCCGAAAGAAAATTATTAGAAGTGGGTTATGCTTTTGAAAAGGAAACCAAGGCGAGAAAACTTCCAAAAAATTACGAATAGCACTAGTTAAGAATTCATGCGAACCAAATCTGTTAAACAAAACAAGATTAATGTAGTCACCTTAGGCTGCTCAAAAAACATCTATGACTCCGAAGTCTTGATGGGCCAATTGAAAGCCAATGGGAAGAACGTTGTTCACGAAGATGAAAATGACGATGGAAATATCGTAGTCATCAATACCTGCGGATTTATCGGTAAGGCCAAAGAAGAATCGGTAGATACCATTTTGCATTATGTAAATAAAAAAGAAGCGGGTGATGTGGATAAGGTCTACGTGACCGGTTGTCTGAGCGAGCGTTACAAACCTGATTTGGAGAAAGAGATTACCGATGTGGATCAATACTTCGGTACCCATGACCTACCGAATCTTCTAAAAGTCCTAGAGGCTGATTACAAACATGAATTGATCGGTGAGCGTTTAACAACTACGCCGAAACACTATGCCTATTTAAAAATTGCCGAGGGTTGTGATAGACCCTGTTCCTTCTGTGCCATTCCTTTAATGAGAGGAAAACATCGATCTACTCCGATTGAAGAAATTGTAACGGAGGCAGAGAAGTTGGCCGCTAATGGAATCAAAGAATTGATGCTCATTGCGCAAGACCTGACCTACTACGGATTGGATATCTACAAAAAGAGAGCATTAGCCGATCTTTTAAGAGCTTTGGTAAAGGTTGATGGCATCGAATGGATTCGTTTGCACTATGCCTTTCCAACTGGATTTCCAATGGATGTATTGGAGGTGATGAAGAACGAACCGAAGGTTTGTAATTACTTAGACATTCCGCTTCAACACATCAATACCGAGATTCTCAAATCCATGAAGCGCGGTACTACTCATGAAAAAACGACGGCCTTGTTGAAGAAATTCAGAGAGACCGTTCCCAATATGGCCATCCGTACCACATTGATTGTGGGTTATCCTGGTGAAACCGAAGAGAAGTTTCAAGAGTTGAAGGATTGGGTAGAGGAGATGCGATTTGAACGGCTAGGGGCTTTTGAATATTCTCATGAGGAAAATACGGGAGCATATGTTTTAGAAGATGATGTTCCTGCTGATGTGAAATTCAGACGTGTGAATGAAATCATGGAACTGCAATCTCAAATATCTTGGGAAATCAATCAAGAGAAAGTAGGAAAAACCTTTCGATGTCTTTTTGACCGAAAAGAAGGCAATTACTTTTATGGAAGAACCGAATTCGATTCCCCAGATGTGGACAATGATGTATTAGTTGATGCTCGCGAGCACTATGTGAAAATTGGTGAATTTATAGATGTAGAAATCTATGAGGCGGGTGATTTCGATTTATACGGAAAACCAGTAGATCGTTAAACAGAATACCTTTGTTTATCGGTTAAATTATCTTCAATTTAAGAATACCGTAATTTTTAGTTAATAAAATTGTGTATATCATAAAAAATAGGTTGTTTTTTTATCAAAATAATTTTTGTACATTCAACCTGTTTAACTAAAAATTATAGTAATGAAATTAAAAAATGTATTATTAGGGCTAGCCTTGCTAGTTTCTACGGTAGCTTTAGCTCAAGAAAAAGGGGACTTTAATGGTTTCGCCGGATTAACATATCCGTTAGAATCAGGTGCTGATTTAGGCATCACTGCAGGTGTTGAGTACGTGTTTGCAGAAGACTTCTCAATTGCACCTTCTTACACTTACTACTTTAGTGACCCAGGATCAAACTCTCAGTTTGATATTGATCTAAGATATTATTTGGGAGATGACAGTTTCAACTGGTTCCTTACCGGTGGTGTTTCTTTCCTACGTTCTGAATTTATGGGAATTAGCGCAAATACAACTGGATTTGCCGGTGGTGCTGGTGCACTGTTCTCTTTAGGCGATTCTTTTGATTTGATGGCTGTTGTAAAGTATAACTCTGAAATGTTTGGAGGATCCATTGTTCCGACGCTTGGACTAAGTTTCGGATTATAATTCATACGACTGATATAAAAAAAGGCCGCTCGCAGGAGTGGCCTTTTTCTTTGTTTTCTATGAATACATTATTTCTTGATCGAATCCGAATTCAAAAAGAATACCGCGTTCGCTAAAAATAGCTTTCCGTTTTCCCAAAACGATCTAAAAATTGGATTGTCTACCATATACACCACACTCCCTCTTCCTTTGCTTTGCTCACCAAAGATCAGGGACTGCTCGAGTTTATCAATGGTATTGCTACCTGCAAATCCAGATACGGGTTTAACGTCCTCATCAATGCGAACTACGTTGTATCCAGACTTCAAATAATTGAAATGACTGTTGCTTAATTTCAGTGTGTAGTAGGTATTGTTAAATCCGAACGCCAAAGGATGGGTAGCATCTACTGTGGTTTTGAAAATACTTCCTGTAATCAAATTTTTTACGTTCTCTCTTTCTCTTTTGGCATAAGGAGTAAGATTTGCATCAACGCTTTTCTTGCTCTTTTTCGCTTTGATGGCAAATCCGGTTTTTCCGACAAAACTCGAATTTGCTCTTCCAACAGCAATTACTGTCCCTCCAGCAGAAATCCATGAATTTAATTTTGTCAACATTGATTTACTTAAGACTCTTGAATATCCTCCGCTTGGGAAAATGATCACATCAAAGGCATTTAAATCTATTCTTGAAAAGTAGTCCGTGTTCACATTGGTAATCGGATAGGACAAATTCTTTTCGAAAAAGTGCCAGATTTCACCAAAACTCAGGGAAGAAACTCCATTACCTGATAGTACGGCAATGCGTTGTTTGTTAATGGGTTTTACCGAATAAGATCCAAAATCAACTCCGCTGTCCACAAATCCGGTTTTTACAGGAATTACAGAACGTTTGTGTTCATTGGCCAATTCGATAAGTTTTGCATCGAAATTCTCTTGACCATTATCACTCCTCAAGACAATTAAGGCACCTCTATCAAATGCTTTTCCTGCAATTGAAAATGGCTTTTCAGCAAATCTTGGTGTGATTCCGTTTTGTAACAACTGGCCCAAGAACTTGGCATCGTCTAGACTGTTCCATTTAGAGATGTATGCGTAAGCCGATTTGTCAATGGAGTTTTGTTCCATAATGGTTTGCATTCCTTTATTCGATCCTATTTTTTTGGTGGATGCCAATGCCGTTAGTCCGTGTGCATAAGGAATTGACCATGCTGTTATGTCATAGGTTAGCGAATCTACAAGCTTGGCGCTTGGTTCAAAAAGGACATGTAGCATCTTCCCTTTGGGCTGGTCGGTATGCAGTACTAAGTCTTCATTGGTTAGCTTTAATTTTCCTTCCTTATTTTGTTGGTATACAAAACCTTTGGCTTCAGAACCACTAGCATATTCGTAGGAGATTTCATGACGATCGAGTAAGGCCTTCAAACGGTTAATCTTGTCTTCATTATCGTTTTTGACTACGAAACTTTTGAATTTTAATCCGGAGTTATCAAAGAACTTAGCAAACTCTTCATTCAATCTTTGCGCATTTTGAGAAGAGATTTCAACGGTAGACAATCCAGTAGTGGTATGATGGTTCAATCGATCTTTCAAGGTTAATACAAAGCCTTCATCTGTCTGAATACCCAAACCTGCTCGTCCGTGACCTGCTTGTTCATAAGTCATTCCGATTGATCCCATGTACGTAGGATAGGTGTCACCATAACTCGGATATAACAAATCAAAACTTTCTTTGGTGAAATACAACCAGCTGTTTTTGTCAAAATATTTGGCGTGATTCTTTCCAATTTGAGTTTGGAAGCTTCTTTGCCAAGGTGTAATTACCTCATGGAAAGGTTCTGCAGCAGGAGCAAAGTAATACGGGTTGTTGATGCCCTGTTCGTGGAAATCTACGTGTACATGAGGCATCCATTTGTTATAGACTTTTAATCGTGCACGCGTCTCTTTTTGTGTCGCCCAAGCCCAATCTCTATTCAAATCAAACAAGTAATGGTTTGGTCTTCCTCCTGGCCAAGGTTCGGAGTGTTCTTTGGCCATTTGACTCGTATTAAAAGGCGTACTTTTTACTTGATTGTACCAATTGACATAACGATCTCTTCCATCCGGATTGATACATGGATCCATGATTACTACAGTGTTTTTCAACCATTCTGCTTTTTCGGTCACCAATTTATACAGTGTTTTCATTGAAGCTTCTGTACTAGAGGCTTCATTTCCATGGACATTATAACTCAACCACACAATGGCTTTCTCACCTTTGGAGTTAGAAGGCAATAGTCCGGTTTGACCCAAGTTTGCCTTTCGAATGGCTTCAAGGTTATCCATATTTTCTTGAGAAGATAGGTAGGCAACTAGTAATGGTCGGAATTCGTTGGTTTCTCCATATTTTTCAACAACTACATTCGGTAAATTTTTGGAGACATACTGAAAGTATTCAACCACCTTATGATGACGGGTAAATCGAGATCCCAGTTCATATCCCAAAAATTCGGATGGAGATTTGATGTCTTGCGAAAAAAGCATTGAAAACGTTAGTAAAAACGCGGGTAAGATTAGTTTCAAGTGTTTCATGGTGGAATTCTTTGTGGAAACCAAATGTACAGATTATTTTAATCTTAAAATACGTGAAAAAGAGGTGGAGTTAAAATAATGTTACAATTCTTAGTTCAAAATTCAAAAGGATAAATATTCGTATTTTTACAGTCTGAAGCAAGGTTCAAGTTTTGCTCTAAAACAACTGATTTCGAGGTTAATTCATTTATGTCAACAACTAAAATTCCTTATCACAAAACTGGTTTCTATTCCAATTTAATTGTTGATTATTTAAAAGAATCGGAGGGTATTTCTCAATACTACCATCGATTTCCCAAACTTGAGAATTTTAAACTTCAACTAGAAGAAAAGCATAATTCTTACGATCATTCCATTCGTCAACCACTAGTGGAAGTGTTGAAAGAACAATATGAAACCCTGGAAATATCCGAATTTACAAAAGAAAACATCGAGGCGCTTTCGAACAATCAATCGTTCACCATTGTTACGGGACATCAGTTAAATCTGTTTACGGGGCCATTGTACTTTTTGTATAAAATCATCTCCACCATCAATCTGACAGAGCATCTGAATGTCGCCTATCCCGAACAGCGCTTTGTTCCGATTTATTGGATGGCCACTGAAGACCACGATTTTGATGAAATAAATTATTTCAACTTTCAAGGAAGAAAAGTAATATGGAATTCTGATCAAAAAGGAGGGGTAGGGCGATTCTCAACCGAGGGATTGAATGAGGTGTCTGATTTACTAAAAACTGCTTTCGGAACGTCTAAGAAGGCCAATTACTTATCGAATCTTTTTGAGAAAGCCTACACAACATTTCCAACATTGACAGAGGCAACTCGATTCATCGCTAATGAATTGTTTGGAGAATATGGTTTGGTAATTATTGATGCTGATGATGCCCGATTAAAGAAATTTTTAGTTCCGTATTGCAAGAATGAACTCTTGTACCATACGGCGGATAAAAATGTTACGACGACCAACGAATCTTTTGCTTCTAAGTACAAAATTCAGGTGAACCCGAGGGAAATCAACCTGTTTTACCTTCACGATCAATTGCGCGAACGAATCGTTTTAGAAAAAGGAGTATATCAAGTTCTGAATACGGAATTGAGTTTTACTGAAAGTGAAATTTTAGATGAACTGGAGAAGCATCCCGAAAGATTTTCACCCAATGTTTTGGTAAGGCCTTTGTATCAAGAGGTAATTCTACCGAATTTATGTTATATCGGTGGAGGAGGAGAGTTGGCTTATTGGCTTCAATTAAAGTCCTACTTCCAAGATAGCAAGGTTGTCTTTCCGATGTTGTTACTCCGAAATTCCGCACAGATTGTCACTAAAAAACAACGAAAAAAACTAAAGAAATTAGATATTTCATTTGAAGAGTTATTCCTTTCTCAACGCGATCTAATTGACCAAAAAGTCATTGAGAATTCTTCGTTGGAAATTGATTTTCAGGATAAGATTGACTTTTTAAAGCAACAATTTGCTGAATTACGAGAAACGGCAGGAAAAACAGATAAATCTTTCCTCAACGCAGTATCAGCACAAGAGAAGAAGCAAATCAACGGACTAATACATCTTCAAAAACGATTGTTAAAGGCTGAAAAAAGAAGACAAAATGATTTGGTGCATCGAATTACAAAGTTGCAAAATGCAATCTTACCCAATCAAAAGCTTGAAGAACGTCAACGTAATTTTTCGGAATATTATCTGGAGTACGGCAAATCATTGGTGCCTACCCTTAAAGAGTCTTTAGATCCGTTAGCCTCCTCATTTACCATCATTGAATTTTAGGTAAAAACAGGATCCTTAATCTTGTATTTTCTACAGATGGCATTCATGATGCTGTAAACGAGCATGTGTACAAATACCAGACAGATAAATGCATACAAGGGTACACCCAATAATTGATAAGGCCAGTAATAGGTCCACACTCCCAAATATATCGTAACCATTTCGCCTAAGGCTGGTAAAATTAAGGCCAATATAATGGCTAGAACGATTTTGTTTCGATGGGTGGGATTCACCAAAAAAGGAATCAAGGCTTTTTCAACCTTATAGAGGTAATCAAAAGCCAACATCCAAGCGAAGGGAAGCCAATAGGGTAATTTGCCTGAAATTTCATGATATTCCCAGAATCCATTGGTTACGCCCCAAATTTCGCCTATGATTCCGCCAATTCCGGTTAGAATCATTCCTACGATCAAAAGCCAGTTTTTCTCTTTACGAGTGACAAAATTCCGATAAAGATTGTAAGCAATTTTTAGGAGCAATAAGATGGCAATGATGAAGTCATACTCTTTCAGGAGTCCAATAAAGACACCAGCAATAATGAGCTTACCAATGGCTTTTGCGAGTTCTAAAAAGAATTTGGAATTGAAGTGTATCACGTCTGGATGTTAGTGCTTGGCAATAAAAAAACCAAAGCTAAAAATTTGCTTTGGTTGGTGGTTTCAAATATTTTAAAATTATCGAATGGTCTTATCAAAGTCGATGTAGTATCCCTGTTGTGTTAAATCCCCATCAACTTCGCCTCCAAGTTTTTCTTTTCTTCGTCTTAAGTAAATTTCTTCGTAATCCTGAGTATAGTGTGGTGAAGTAACCACATTCACATCGAATTTAATGGTATTGAAAATATCATTTTCGGTATTCGCAACTATGGTAATGTAAAACTCGACAAAACCAATATTCTTGGCACTATCATAATCAACCGTGATAAATCCGAAATCATCCTTACCGATAGAACCTCTCGGATAATCAATGTCCAAACATCCACAGGAAGCTTGTACCTCATAAATAATTAAGGGTGCATTTCCACGATTCCAAAACTTATAAGAAGCCGTTAATTCGGATCCTCTTAAAATTGGATAGTAATGACGATCAGGATCCAAAAATTCAATTTTTGTCCTTTCCACATTTTCAATATTTGGCTTTCTAAGTTCGCAGGAACTTAATAAGACCAAAAAAACAACAAGTAGAAATCCTTTTTTCATCATTATAAAGGTATTAATTTTTTAATTAAAAATGATTTCATCAACGGCAAGGGTGTTTTTACCGATACCGCGCTTTTTCTCAATGCTAATGATGAATTCATCACTTAATTGTTCGTCTTCATATTCCGTAGGAAGCCTCAATACAAATTCCTTTTTCAACCATTTATCCTTTTCAACTGGCAATCGGAATCTTTTAATCGTATTGTTCTCAGTGTCCTTAATGCGAATAACTTCTGGGAAATAAATACGATGTTTGGTGTCCTGTAAAAACGAAAAGGTAATCTCTTTCGAATTCTTAACGTCTTCTTTTTTTACTTTTAATACCAAATCATCTACCGAGCAAAGTAACCAGTTGGTATTGTAATCCAGCAATCCAAAAGCCCCATCATTCAAATAAGATGTATTGGTGTAGTCTTCATCCAAACTCGAAAGCACTTCGAACTTTTTCTTAAAGAAGTAACTGTTTCGTCTATGGTATCTGAAAATGGTCTCACGCCAACCAATGATATACTTTCGCAAACTCGATTGGATCTCATTATAGGTACTTATTTTGGCCAATCTGCTGTAGGAGTCCAATTTGTCCAATAACGTTCCGATTTCACTTTTTACTCGAATCTCATTGTTAAACAATCGTGCATAACCATATTTTCCAAAACCATAATCCCTCATGATTTCAAGTTTCAAAAAGGTCAATGCCGTGGCAATCTGTAAATAATTTTGATTGTATTGATTGCTCTGAACATACTTGTCGAAATCCTCATAGAAGGTGAATAATAGCTCAGGATCTAGGTATTTTGCCGCGGTTTGATGGATGCCACTATAAATACTAAGTTCTTTTTTACTGTTGTAAAAAGAATCAGTTAGATAAATGTAGAACTCACTCAGTAGCTTTGCTACCTTCTTAGAATAGTTGTCATTTAAAAATGAGGTGATTTCTTCTTTTAAATCAATATCCGTATCCCATAACATTCTGGCGAAGACATATGTCTTTAAATCTTCTAGGGTAGAGTAGTTGTATTCACTACCGTGTAAGAAAACACCATGAACCCCCAGTTTTTTGTAAAGTTTCAGATTGTCTTGGGTAACTTTCAGAGACGGATATAAATCAAAGTAGTTGTCAAAATTTACGGTGTAATCCCAAATGTAGACATCATCTACGTGGTCTTTCCAATTTGTAATATCTTTCTTAAATCGGTTATAGTACCTTGATTTTTCAATGGGAATTCCTTTCTGAATTTTGATTGTACTGTAAAACAAACCAATATTTTTTTCGGCCTTAAAATCAGGGACTTCGGTTACCGTATTGTAAGCTGAAGTAAAGAAGTGCAGCTTTTTATATTTTCGGGCTAATTTGTTTAAGAAGGTAAAAACAGCAGGAGATGCGTTTGTTGGGGTGTTGCCCAATTTTTTACATTTATCGCAGGTACATGATAAGAAATTGTCGTTTGGTAATATCATAAAGCGATCCAATGCATTGTCGCTTTCGTAAATCTTGATAATTTCCGTACTCAAGTATTTAAACAAATCATTGCTGGAGAAACAAAATTGTTGTTTGTTGCGTCGGCCATTCACTTCGGCATAGGCGGATTCTGGTAATTGGTATTTTTTTAGAATCTTCGGGATATTGTGTCCCCAAATCCCCCAGTTAAGGTCTAAATAATTGGTTTTATGCCATCTTGAGTAGTCTGAGTTGAAATTCCGCGAATAATAAGGTTCACGATAGGAAAAATCGGCCTTATAACATTCATTGATTTCTGAATTCAAGTCAATATCATAAGTCAACTGAGGATTGCCAACTTGCTTGCTTTTTTGCTTGAAATTAAGGGATGTATACTTGATAAAGAACTCGTTAATTCCGAAGTGTAGGTTTTCAACAGAACTCGCTACTATGGTGGTATTCAACTTGTTTTTTTTGATGCAAAAGTCGCTCGATTGTGTTGGATTTACTCGTAAGACCAGAACATTTTCGGTTTTGTCAAACCTTGTTCTTTCTTCAATAGTTAATTTGGTTTTGGTGAGTATTTCAAAGTTTTTCTGAAATTCCAATGCTGCCTTTTGCATATAAACATCGGAGTTCGAAGGAATATTGATTTTTGGGAAAATCTTGTATTTCAAGGAATAAAAACTCACTTTTTGCTGTGCACATGAAAATGAACAACCCACTAAAAGACATAAAACCAGGAACTTTTTCCCCATCAAATCGGAATTAACTTACTTTAAAACTTAGTTATAATGGTTAGTCCTAAGTTGTACTGATTGGTGTAAATATTTTGTCTCGTAGCAAAGTTATACCAGGTACCATCAATTAGAATTGCTGTTTTCGGTGAAATAAAATGCTTGTATCCCGCTCCAATCATGGTATTGATAAATTCGGAGAAGGTATTTTGCTGGAATTGGACCTGTTGATCAAATGGTGCCGATCCTCCCGATAATATCAGCGAGAGGTAATCTCCCCGAGGGTTCAGGGTAAATCGTCCAGAGGCCATCAGGTTGCTATAGAAGAACAAATCATCCCGCATAATGGATAGTTTCACATTGGCTGAGACATCATCCCAAGTTTTCGTGACGCCACCGGTAATGGTAAAATAATTTATTTCATTGGTACTGTTTGCATTGTTATTCACACGGGCCCAACTCACTCCTAAGCTACCCACATAATCGTTTTTGAAAGCCTTATAGGCATTTCCATACAATTTAATAGATGGGAAGAATTGTCCACCGAATAAGAGACCTACATCGGCATAGAGCGTAGGGGAGAAGACGCGCGAATAATAAGGTCCAATTTGAAAAGCAACACCACTACGACGAGCCGCATAATTCAAGTCTAGTCCGAAAGTATTTACCTTGTCATAAAAATGTCGGTAGTTGATACTCGCCAAGGCTGTACTAAAGGCCACAGAATCTGAAGAAGCACGTAAGTAGGTGGCTGCAAGTTCATTCTTTAATTGGGTAGCACCGAGTGATTCTAGGTACACATTCCATTGTTGCTGTTCATACGGATTGTCCAATTCCCGGTACTTTTGATAGTAGTAAGCCGAATCGTATTGCTTCAACAATTCAAAGACAACACCTTTCTTATAACGAAGGAAGTTATCATTTGGTGTCCTTTTCAATTTCTCGTTAATGAAATCTAATGATTCCTCATAAGGTCTTTCGGTGATGTGAAGGTTGATCAATCGCATCATGGCACCTTTATCCTCTACATTTAGTGCATAGGCCGAATCATAGTTGATCAAAGCTTCATCAATCAATCCTTGTTCTTCTTGATCTTTTGCTTTGTAGAAAAGTACTTCACCCAATGCATTTTTGATCTTTCGATCGTATTTATAAATCAGCTTTAGGGAATCTAAAATGGCAACTGAATTATCAAATTCTTTGTTCAAAGAATACATGTTTGATAATTTCAATTTGAAATTCTTATTGTTCGGATAGTATTGCAAGGCTTGCTGTCCATACTGGATTCCTTTTGGATAGTTCGGGATAGCAGAAGAAGCGTTAATGGCAAGATTGAGCAATAACTTGTTGTCTTCATCACGGGTAAGTCCGTCTTCTACAACCGGTAAGACCCTACTATAGAGACCTTCGCGCATTAAGTAGGTCGCGTATTCTTCAGTTTGAGAAACGTAAATGACTGGATATCTTCTGTTTAAGGGATATTGTGTTTCTAGATTTCTTGTAATTTCCAGGGCGTCGTCATACAACTCCATTTTTTGATACAACGTTGACTTTTTCAATAGGTAATCCGCATTGTTTGGATCTAATTGAATCAACTTGTCAATTTGTTCTGTTGCTTCGTCAAAGCGATTTTGTAAAAGAAAAATACTGAAGATTTGTTGTTCAGATCCTTTGGTAAAATCAGGAGAAGAAGTCAAATCTTGGAAGATGGTCAAGGCCTCTGAATATCTTTTTTCTTGGATGTATCGTTTCCCACGGTTGTACATCAATTCGTCATAAGCATATTTGATATCGGTATCATTCGGGAATTTTTCATGAAGATTCAAAACCGATTTCTCAAACTTGTCGGTATCCTTGGTTGCTCGATACAACTCCATTTCCTTAACCAATAAGGTCTTAGAATTCGGATTCCTTTTCAAAGCTTTCTTGATATGGAACTCGGCATCAATGTAATAACCTTTTCCCAACGCATTGTTGATGACATAATTCAAGGAGTTCGAATTCCCGTTCATGTCATACAACTTCTTATTCAGCGTATATGGGTCGTTGTATTCATTGTATCGAGCCGATTCCTGCATCAAATACGGCATGGTGTTTTTCTTGATGTCGTCGAAAACAGCAGGAAGTGTCTGAATATAATTGATGGCCTCGTCGTACCTTCCCATGTCTTCCAACAAACCGATCTTCTTTTCAACCAATCCTCTGTCTTCAGGCAGTTCGAGTAAGGCCCTATTTGTGAATATTAAGGCTTCCTCTTTATTCCCTTTGAGCATCTCATTTTTAATGATACCCATGTAGGCTTCCTTATTAGAGGGATTGTAATCAATAACTGTTTTGTAAATCTGATTGGCTTCGTCGTATTTTTTGTTTTTGGTGGCATCAGTACCATCACCAATCATGATGTAATTGTATTCCTCTTGTAATTCTTTATCGTCTGGATAGATCTGCTGAATTCTTTTTAGGGCTCTTTCGGCTTCTTCGTAATTCCCCATTTCTTTGTAAATGGCGATTTTACGTCTCCACCATCCACGACTATAAGGAGTAATCTCTAGAAGTTCGTTTACATAACAAATGGCATCCGAATACCTTTTGGTGGTTTGTTCCACGTTTACGAGATAACGGAGTACGGTAATATCCTTTCTACGCTTTTCATATACTTGTTTTAATACAAACCTACTAGAATCATATCGGCCCAATTCCAAATATGATTTTCCTAAAAGAATTTTTAAATCCAAATCGTTCGGTGCAAGTTTTAAACCCTTTAAACTCAAACGGGCAGCATTGGAAAAATTTTGTTGCTCAACATTTCTCTTTGCGTCATCAAAATATTCATCGGAAGACTCGTATTCCTGACCATAGGTGTTTATGGCGAAGAAAACTGTTGCAATTACAATTGGGATGTAGTTACTTAATTTCATCTTTAGGAGTTTAGGTTTTTATAGGTTCAAACTTCCCACCACTTTCATCTTTCTTGTTTTTTTGAAAGATGTTTGGTCTATTTTCTTTTTTACCTGAATCGTTTGGTTTGTTGTTATCGTTCTTCTTGTCACCTTCTTTCTTATCGAATCCTTGACGTGTCATTGTACCCCATGCCAATTCTCGAGAAGTAATGTAGGAATAATACCCTTTCAGCGAGAAGAACATGATCAGGGGGTGGTACATGAATGGCTCCAACAAGGCTGTGACAAAAAGTGTTAATACTTCTTGTGTTGTTTTGTAATATTTAAACGTCATTTGATCCCAAATTATTACGATAGACGATACCATTACCGCGAAAGCGTAAGAATAAAATAGGATCAATGGTGCAAAGGTCCAGTTGATCAATCCGAATAAAAAGAGGAAAATAGTAAACAAAATTCCGAATGCTTCAATGATCGGCGCAAGGAATTCATATATAAACACGTAAGGGAATGTTACCATTCCCAAGTTTTTGTATTTCGGATTAAACAACACCGCCCTATGGTCATAGAACATCTGGAAAAGTCCACTGGCCCATCGGGTTCTTTGTCGGTTTAATATCTGTAAGTTCGGCGGTCCTTCGGTCCAACAACAGGAAAGTGGTATGTAACCCACCCGATATTTCAGACGGTTGTTCATCATGTGTACACACATTCGCGTCATCATATCCATGTCTTCTGCGTGAGAATCCGCACCGTATCCACCGGCCTTAATCGCAATTTCCTTATCAAACATTCCGAGGCCTCCCGATACATTGGGAACCGAATTGATCAATTCCCAACCCATTTTACCAAGTAGGTACGATCGAATGTATTCCAATTCTTGGAATCTCGGAATCAATGCCTTTGGTGGACGAACTCGTTTAATCAGTCCTTCCTCAATATCACAGTTGTTCGACATACGTAAGGTAGCACCAACCGCAATCACCCTTTCTTTCGAACTCAAAATTGGCTTGATCATTTTGGTCAAAGTGTTACGAGCCAGAATACAGTCTACATCTGTGTTTAGGTAGTACGGGAAAACGGATGCATTCAAACCAGCGTTGAAGGCATCGGCCTTGGTTCCACCATTTTCTTTATCCACAACCGTAAGGATGTCGTACTTCGGATTGGTAGATTTGAATGTTCGTTTGTAAGGTTTGGTTTTTACCTTTTCCACATAAGCGAAGGGTACCTCTACCAACTCAAATTCTTCGATCAATAGATCTAAAGTTTTGTCTTTACTACCATCGTTTACAATGATTACCTCAAAAATTGGGTATTCGAGTGTTAAAAGAGATTTTACATTTACAATGATGGTTTTTTCTTCGTTATAGGCAGGAGCGATTACCGAAATACCTGGAGCAAGGTCGGATTTCAGTAATTCTTCGTCATCAATATCAGTGTTGTAATTTTTATATCGGTTGATTGCAAGAAAGGAAAAGATGGCTAGAACTATATAACTTATAATCAACGAAGTTGCATAGAAGAATATGAAATACTCATAAATTACCGTAAATATTTCTAACATCTATTTGTATTTAATTAGGGGTGTTTCAACATGTTGGAGAATGGTTAAATCAAATCCGTTTAGGGTGTTTTTTAGATTTTGAAATGCCATTCGGCCCTCATAACTATAGTTCAAAATTGCCTCTGCAATAATTTTCTTGGTATCCGTATTGTTAGACTCTTCAAAAGCTTGCTTCAAGAAATCAAGTGCCTTACCAGTATTAAACTTTTCAATGGTTCTAATAATGGCAACCTGGCAAATTTCTGGTTCTGTATAGTATCGTTCTATCAAAGTCTGTTCTACCTGATTTAAATTTAGCTGGCCAATAGTATCAATGGATACCGCTCTGACCTGCGCATCTTCATCTTCTAATTTTTCAATCAAAATATCATCAATACCTCGTTGTTTGAAGTGACCAACCATTTTTACCAGAAAAATTACCAAAGAGTTATTCTTCGAATAATTAATCCATTTACCTAGTCCTTCTAAATTTCCTCTTTCATTCTGAAGCTCTAAATATTGCATGAGCTCTATTTCATCCCACTTTGTCAAGGTCCCTTCAATTTCGTTAAAAAATCGATAGGGGTCATTGGCACTCAGAGCAAGATAAGAGTTCCGCGCTTCGTTTCTTAGTTTTTTATTTCTGCTGTAGGCATATTGGAGAATCTGTGCATCAAACTTGCTTAACTCCAATACGAATGCTTGCTGGAACGCATCAATAATTTTGCTATTGGATCTCGAACCGAATTTTTCTTCCAAGTGTTCAATCAATCCAAGTGCATCGATGATTTGATCATACTTATCGGATTCTTCCTCGCCATCGTTTTTGATTTCTACCAAAACGTCGAGTCCGAAATCCAGCGTTTCCTCGTTAACTTCGCCTACTATTTCCTCAAATCTATTAAAAATTTCCTCAGCTGAGTAATTTTTGTCTGTAAATAAAACATCCTCAAAAAGCTCCCTAATTTTCGGAGCATTTTCTTGCAATTTGCGCTGCTCTCGATTGTATTTTCTTCGGATGATGTAAATGGTGATTAAAGTACAGATGGTTACAATAAGAAACAAGAGGGTCAATACAATGGTTATTTGTATAATTAGGGGGAACGTTTTTATCTTATAAACGAACGTCAAAAACCACTCCACAAAGCTCATTCAGTCTGCTTTTTTACTATGTCCTTATTGTGGGGGATAAGTATCTCTTTTTACAATTATAACAAATATATTGAAATTTGTGAAATATGCAAGGTTATCAACAGGTTGAGGGCCTATTGTTAAAGAAATTGTGATAACTTGTTAATAACTACAAATGAATTACCTCATCATAAGCATCTGCAACAGCTTCCATCACTGCCTCACTCATGGTTGGGTGTGGGTGTACTGCTTTTAGAATTTCGTGACCGGTTGTTTCTAATTTTCTAGCAACAACTGCCTCGGCAATCATGTCTGTTACACCTGCGCCAATCATGTGGCAACCTAACCATTCTCCGTACTTTTCGTCAAAGATTACTTTTACAAAACCATCTGGCGTTCCAGCCGCTTTTGCTTTTCCAGAAGCCGAGAAAGGAAACTTCCCAACTTTGATTTTGTAACCTTGTTCCTTGGCCTTGTCTTCTGTCAATCCAACCGAAGCAATTTCTGGAGTTGCGTAAGTACATCCAGGGATGTTTCCGTAGTCAATAGGCTCTGTATGCAAGCCCGCAATTCTCTCAACGCAAGTGATACCTTCAGCAGAAGCAACGTGCGCTAAAGCAGGTCCTGGAGTTACGTCTCCAATGGCATAATATCCTGGAATATTGGTTTGGTACCAGTCGTTCACCAAAATTTTATCACGATCTGTAATGATACCAACATCCTCTAAACCAATGTTTTCAATGTTGGTTTTGATTCCGACTGCCGATAAAACGATGTCCGCTTCCAATACTTTTTCACCTTTGCTGGTTTTTACCGTTGCTTTGATTTTATCGCCACTGGTATCTACCGATTCAACGGATGAATTGGTCATCACTTTGATGCCTGATTTCTTGAAAGAACGTTCCATTTGCTTCGAGATATCTTTATCCTCTACAGGAACAATGTTTGGCATGTACTCTACGATGGTTACATCGGTTCCCATAGAATTGTAGAAGTAGGCAAATTCAACTCCAATGGCTCCAGAACCCACTACAATCATGCTTTCAGGCTGGGATTCCAATGTCATGGCTTTACGATAACCAATTACTTTCTTACCGTCTTGAGGAAGGCTTGGTAATTCGCGCGATCTTGCTCCAGTAGCAATGATGATGTGATCGGCACTGTATTCAGTAACCTTTCCATCAGCGGCAGTTACATCAACTTTTTTACCTGTTTTCAGCTTTCCGAAACCATCGATAACATCAATTTTATTCTTTTTCATCAAAAACTGAACACCCTTGCTCATTCCTTCTGCAACATTTCTACTTCTTTTTACAACGGCATTGAAATCTTTGTCTACCGCTTCCGCTTTCAATCCATATTCATCTACGTGTTTCAGGTATTCAAAAACTTGTGCAGATTTTAATAAGGCTTTTGTTGGGATACATCCCCAATTCAAACATACACCTCCAAGACTTTCTTTTTCAATAATAGCAGTTTTAAAGCCCAATTGTGAGGCTCTAATTGCCGTTACATAACCGCCTGGTCCACTACCTAAAACAATAATATCGTATTTCATAAAATATAGATTTCTGTATTTTCAAAAAATTGAAGTACAAATGTAAAAAACAAGTATCAAAATTCGCTACTATCGAGCAAATTTTACATGCGATCCGGAACATTGATTCCCAAAAGGGAAAACGCCGATTTTATTACTTCTCCCACTTTGTTGGACAGTTGCACTCGAAACTTTTTCAATTCCTCGTTTTCCTCTCCTAAAATGGAAACATTCTGATAGAATGAGTTGAATTCTTTTACCAAGTCATACGTGTAATTGGCAATGACAGCTGGTGAGTAATTGGAAGCGGCTTGTTGAATGGTCTCTGGGAACAATTGCAATTGTTTGATCAATTCCTTTTCACGCTCGTGTAGTTCAACGGAATTGGTAGACAATTTATGCTGATAATTGAAGTCCGCCTTTCGTAAAATCGACTGAATTCTGGCGTAAGTATATTGGATAAACGGACCGGTATTTCCTTGAAAGTCAACGGAATTCTCTGGGTCAAATAAAATACGTTTTCTCGGGTCTACTTTTAAAATAAAATATTTCAGGGCACCCAATCCAATGGTTTCATAAAGCGCCGTCTTCTCGTCTTCAGAATATCCGTCGAGCTTGCCCAACTCTTCTGAAATGGAACGAGCTGTGTTCGCCATTTCAATCATTAAGTCATCAGCATCCACTACGGTTCCCTCGCGAGATTTCATTTTTCCCGATGGTAAATCAACCATTCCATAACTCAAATGAAATAGGTTTTTCGCCCATGCAAATCCTAATTTCTTCAGAATTAAAAAGAGTACTTGAAAGTGGTAATCTTGCTCATTACCAACGGTATAGACCATTCCGCTTATGTCTGGAAAATCGGTAACCCTTTCGATGGCAGTTCCGATATCTTGGGTCATGTAAACCGCTGTACCATCTGCCCTCAATACAATTTTTTCATCCAGACCTTCATCGGTCAAATCGCACCAAACAGAACCATCATCCTTTCTGTAAAACACTCCCTTTTCCAATCCGTCTTGAACAAATTTCTTTCCTAAGAGGTAAGTGTCACTTTCATAGTACAACTTATCAAAATCAACACCTAGATTTTTATAAGTGATGTCGAATCCATCATACACCCAACCGTTCATGGTTTTCCAAAGGGCCACTGTTTCTTCATCTCCGCTTTCCCATTTTCGAAGCATTTCTTGTGCTTCCAATAGGATGGGAGCTTGCGCTTTGGCTTCGTCTTCCGACTTTCCTTCAGCAATTAGTTGTGCAATTTCTTTTTTGTATTCGGCATCAAATTTCACATAGTAATTTCCGACCAATTTATCGCCTTTCAACCCTGTGGAAACTGGTGTTTCGTTATTTCCATGACGCTTCCAAGCCAACATGGATTTACAAATGTGGATTCCACGATCGTTAATGATTTGGGTTTTATACACCTTTTTTCCTGAAGCCTTCAAAATTTCAGAAACCGAATATCCCAAGAGATTGTTTCGTATGTGCCCTAGGTGCAATGGCTTGTTCGTGTTCGGGGAAGAATATTCCACCATAAAAGAGTCGTTTCCTTCCGCGGCCTCTACAAAACCGAATTGTTCCTGATTGTAAATGCTATTGAAAAAATTCACATAATAATCGTCGGTAATGACCAAATTCAAGAAACCTTTGACAACATTGAATTTCGAAACCTCTGGAACTTCTTGAACCACATAATTTCCTAATTCTTCAGCAATCTGAGCCGGATTTCCTTTTTTGTAACGCAGCATTGGGAAAACAACAACAGTGACATCCCCTTCAAATTCCTTGCGAGTTGCTTGGAATTCCACCGTTGGTAATTCCACGGAATATGTTTCTAAAAAACCTTTCTTTATTGCCTTTTCTATGGTAATCATTACACTCATGACGTGATTATTCTGGTCGGCGAAATTACAAATTTTATTTCGCTTAAAGGCCCAAATTCAGTAAGCATATTTCTATTTTTGCAATATGAATCCGAGTCTCGAAAACTTACCAAGATTAGCAAAAGAAAAGCAGCGAGAAAATAAAAAGTACTTTGCCAAGCTCAAGAAAAGAACTCCAAAGAACTTGGATTATGTGATGCAAGATCTTCACGAAGAAGAGTTTTCGAGGACCGATTGTTTGACCTGTGCGAATTGCTGTAAAACCACAAGTCCGATTTTCACGGATAAAGATATCGAACGAATCTCTAAGTTTTTAAAGATGAAGGTTTCTGATTTCACAGACACCTATTTGCAGCGCGATTCCGACGATTTTATGGTGTTAAAAAGTGCTCCCTGTACTTTTTTGAATGAAGCGGATAATACTTGTTTCATTTATGACGTTCGACCCAAGGCCTGTGCCGAGTACCCCCATACCAATCGAAGAAAATTCATTCAATTGGCCAATCTGACCATCAAAAACACTGAAATTTGCCCTGCTACTTATAATATCATTGAGGCCTTGAAGAAAAAACTACCTGTTAGTTAACTATTCATAAAGTAAATACTTTGCTCTAATATTTCGGAACTTTTTCAATCCTGGAGCCCAAGACTTTCGAATTTCCTTTTCCGTCAATCCCTTGGCAATTTGTGCTTCTAAATTTTCAGTGCCAGCAAGTTTTACAAAGAAGGAATTGAAGAATGATCCTTTCGTATTATTCTGACTGTAAGCCTTTTGCAACCATTGTAAATTCAATTTGTTTAATTGGTTGTAGTTTCTTAAATCCTCTCCAAAGCATTCCTTTCCTTGGTGTTTCGGATATTTACTACCTTCATTGGGTCGAGGTGTAAATGAAAATTTTGTTTCATTCAAATACGGACTCCCATAGATTTGAAATTGCATTTCAGTTCCACGTCCTGCACTGACATTGGTTCCCTCAAAAAAACACAAACTCGGGTATAAGTTGATGCTTTTAGCATTCGGTAAGTTGGGAGAAGGTTTGATTGGCAATTCGTAAACCGAATCATGATTGTAATTATTTAGTGGAATCACTGTCAAATCGCATTGTATTTGATTTTTTAGCCATCCTTCACCATTGATCATTTGTGCGTACTCACCAATGGTCATTCCGTATACCACAGGAACTGGATGAAGTCCCACAAAACTCTTGTGTTTTTCCTCTAAAACTGGACCATCAATGTAATGGCCATTCGGATTCGGTCGATCCAAAACAACAACGGGAATTTTCACTTCGGCGGCCGCCTCCATCACATAATGCAAGGTGGATAGGTATGTGTAGAATCGAGCTCCAACATCTTGAATATCAAATAGGATGATTTCAACATCTTGTAATTGCGCTTTAGATGGTTTTTTGTTTTTCCCATATAATGAGATAATGGGCAGACCAGTCTTAGAATCGGTACCATCTTTTACCATCTCACCAGCATCTGCTTTTCCTCTAAACCCATGTTCAGGAGCAAATACCTTTGACACCTTTACGTTAAGCTCCAATAAGCTGTCAACCAGATGAGTATGTCCTTCTTTCTGGAAGATGACTGAGGTTTGATTGGCCACAACCGCTACTTTTTTATTGGAAAGAAGTTGGAGGTAGTCATTCACCCTGTTGGAAGCAGTAACAATCGTGCTCGAATTCGAATGATCCTTGGTTTCTGTTTTTTTCTGAGCGCAAGCGGTAAATTGAAAAAACAGCAAAACGACTAGGAATAAATATGTACTTTTGATAGGCCTTAAATTGATCATGAATTGAACTACGAATTATTTATTGCAAAACGCCTGATTACAGGTCGGAATCATAAAAGTAGTATTTCAACGCCAATAATAAAAATAGCGATTACTGCGATTGCTTTGGGAATTCTTATCATGCTTGTTGCTGTTGCTACCAGCACTGGACTTCAATATAAGATTCGCGATAAGATGGCGGGTTTCAAAGGTCATGTTCAAATTACCAATTACGATACCAATAACTCCGAAGTATCCACCGTTCCGATTGATAAAAATCAAAAGTTTTATCCCAATTTTCAGAATATCGACGGAATTAAGAATGTTCAGGCCGTTGCGAGCAAAGGCGGAATTCTCCGTACCGAAACTGATTTTGAAGGTATCATCTTTAAAGGTGTTTCGACCGATTATGATTGGACATTTTTCAAAGAATATTTGGTTGAAGGAGGTATTCCAAATTTTATACAAGAACGAAATCGGGAAGTTTTGTTATCCAATCAAATTGCCAAAAGGCTTTCTCTACAAGTCGGAGATACCATTTTAGCAACCTTTGTGAAATCTACCACTAGTAAACTTCCTTCGAACAGGAGGTATATCGTTGTGGGAATTTATAATACAGGTTTCACCCAATTTGACAATACCATGATGATTGGCGATTTGCGTGAGGTACAACGGTTGAATCGTTGGAATGACAATCAGGTGGGCGGATTCGAAGTCTTGATTGACGATTTTGACGAGTTGTCTGAAAAGGGCAGTGAAATTTACCAGCAAATTGGTGTGACTTTAAACAGTAAAACCATTGCCGAAAGTTATCCTGGAATCTTTGAGTGGATTCAATTATTCGATAACAATGTTTGGTTCATCATCGCTTTAATGATCATCGTTGCGGGGGTTAACATGATTTCAGCAATGCTGGTATTAATTCTTGAGAAAGTCCAATTAATTGGGATACTAAAGGCCATGGGAAGTAGCAATACTAGCATTCGAAAAATATTCCTGTACAATGCCTCTCATTTGATTATCCGTGGATTGATTTGGGGAAATATCATTGGACTCGGCCTTCTTGGGTTGCAGTACTTTTTTGAAGTCATCAAACTCGATCCGGAAACTTATTATGTTTCCGTGATGCCTGTTCATATCACATTTACACAATGGTTGTATTTGAATCTCGGTACCTTAATTCTATGTGTATTGATGTTGATCATACCGTCCTACATCATTTCGAAAGTAGAGCCTACCAAGGCCATTAAGTTTGCCTAGTGAATACTCTTGTACCATTCAAAGTGGGTATCCATAATTTCCTCTTTGTTGGTGTCGATGTGGTCTTTGAAGGCTTTGGCAACTCTTGAAAGATTTTTTGATTTTAACCAAATTAAGTTCCAGTTGGTGATAATTGGAAGTTTTGATAAGGGAATGATTTCGAGCTCCTCTTTTTCCAAGGAATTTCTCAATCCGATTGAAGACATGATGGAAACCCCTAGTCCCGCTAAAATTGCTTGTTTAATGGCTTCATTGGAAGTCAATTCCATTTTACGATTCACCTTAATATTGTTTTTGAGCAAGTAATTTTCCATGGCCAATCGAGTTGCAGACCCTTTTTCGCGAAAAATAAAAAGAAAGTTTTCCAAGTCTTTTTTCCGGACAGGTGAGTTGGATTTAAAATAACCTTTTTGAGCAACCAGGAACAATTTGTTTTCCATCAATTCGATGCGCTCGATTTTTAACTTTTTGGGGATGGTGGACACCATTGCAAAATCACAGTCGTTGTTCTCCAAACTTTTGATGACCGATGACTTGTTGGTCACATCCATTATGACATCTACCATTTCATTTTCCTTTACAAACCCACTTAGAAAATAGGGCATGGCATATTTGGCTGTAGATACAATAGCAATCTTTAGTTTCCCAGCGAGCTTGCCTTCAAATAAAGCCGATTTATAGTTTATGGATTCAACTTCGTTTAAAATTTTGTTGGCTGCTTCAGCAATTTCTGCTCCGAATTCTGTGATGTATAATTTCCTTCCAACAATTTCAAACAAGGGCAGTTTGAATTGCTCCTGAAAATTTTTCAATTGAATGGAAACCGCTGGCTGTGTGAGGAACAATTCTTCCGAAGCTTTGGTAACGCTTTTTACTTCGGCAATCTTTCTGAAGATCTCTAATTGGTGTAAAGTGTAATTCATAAAAATAATTAATAAAATACATAATAAATATAAATAAAAATATATTGATAAAACCTATGATCTTTGCAAAAAAAACTAATTACATGCGTCAAGTTATTTTAGAAAATGTAAAGGAAAAAAATTTGAAAAGTAGTGATAACTACATCAAAATTAGTGAGTTAGGGTTTAGAGATGTGGCTTTGATTGCTTTGTTACTTCTTTCAATAGGTCTAACTATTTATACATACATGACTGGAAGTGAATATTTTACACACTTGATAGGCGGAACTTCAGTTCTTGTATTAGTAACATTTATTAAAGCTTTAGGTAGCATCAGATCACAAAACACACCATCCAATGAATAACACAGTATCTAAAAAAGAAAACACGGCTAACGAATCAAAGAATTTAACAGCAGAAGTTAAATTGATTGAAGGAAGATTTAACAAAAGGGAAGCTTTGAACATTCTCAATGACGTCATGGACGTTAAGATTAATTTCCACAAGCTTCAACGATTGGCAAAAACAGAAGGAAACATCAATGATGAATGTATGTTTGATAATTCGCGAATTCTCGAATTGATTTCTGACAAGAACAAAACCAAAGAGTTTTTGAAAGCCATTGAATCAGAAGGATATAACATCAATATTTCAAGCACGATTCACATCACTGTAGAATAGGAAAATATCTCACATATAAGTAGGGAAGTACGAATTTAGATTTGTAAATCGCCTGCTTTTTTTGTGTCAAATTTTTATCATGGATTTACATTACTTAATCGACAATTTAACAAATCCCGCTCTATTATTTTTCTTTCTAGGCCTAATTGCTGTCAATGTAAAAAGTGACCTTGAGATACCGCCGAATTCGTCCAAGTTTATTTCCTTATACCTACTATTATCCATCGGATTTAAAGGGGGGCAAGAGCTTTCCCATAGTGCCATTACGGATGAAATCATTTGGTCCTTATTCTTCGGAGTATTCTTGGCATTAATGGTCCCGGTATATTGTTATTACATTCTTCGAATGCGACTCAGTGTTGAAAATTCTGGAGCAATTGCAGCGGCTTACGGATCAGTAAGTGCGGTAACTTTTGTAACTACTATTTCTTTCTTGGAATTATCTAACATTCCTTTTGGCGGACACATGGTAGCGGTGATGGCATTGATGGAAGCACCATCTATTATTATTGGTGTACTTCTGATTTCCATTTACAACAAGAAAAATGGTAAAAAGAAAAAGACCAATTTCAAACACATCATTCACCATTCGTTAACCAACGGAAGTGTACTACTGATTCTAGGAAGTTTGCTAATTGGCTACCTTGCCAACGACGCACAAGCTGAAGGGATTAAACCTTTTACTACCGACATTTTTAAAGGATTCTTAGCGGTATTCCTACTAGATATGGGAATCACTAGTGGTAGAGAAGTAAAGGCTTTGGTGAAGAAGGGGTGGTTCACACTTTCTTTTTCTTTAATCATCCCAATCATAAATGGATGTACGGTTGCTGTAATAAGCGGATTGTTCATTGAAGAGCCAGGTAATCGCTTGTTGATGTCTATTTTGGCCGCGAGTGCCTCTTATATTGCGGTACCAGCAGCTATGAAATTGGCGGCACCGAGAGCGAATCCAGGATTGTATGTTCCCATGGCTTTGGCGATTACATTCCCGTTCAATATTACACTTGGACTACCACTTTATTTGTGGGTGATTGGGCTGACCTAGAGCAGAAATACTTTTCCATTCCATAATTCCAAAATGAATTATTAAAGTATCTTTGTGCCATCAAAAGAGCTTATGGATTATTGTAACAATATTCTTGAAACCATAGGGAACACACCTTTGGTAAAATTGAACTCAATTACTAAGGAAATAGATGCCTTGGTATTGGCAAAAGTCGAATCCTTCAACCCTGGAAATTCGGTAAAAGACCGAATGGCTGTAAAAATGGTTGAAGATGCTGAGGCAGATGGCCGATTAAAACCAGGAGGTACCATTATTGAAGGAACTTCAGGGAATACCGGTATGGGCTTAGCCCTTGCTGCCATTGTAAAGGGATACAAATGTATTTTTGTAACCAATGACAAGCAATCCAAAGAAAAGGTAGACATTCTAAAAGCGGTAGGGGCAGAAGTCATTGTTTGTCCGACGGCGGTAGAACCAGATGATCCGAGATCTTATTATTCAGTATCGAAGCGATTGGGAGAAGAAACTCCGAATTCCTGGTACGTAAATCAATATGATAATCCGAGCAATGCCACGGCTCATTATGAGCAAACGGGTCCAGAAATCTGGAAACAAACCGATGGTAAAATCACGCACTTTGTTGTAGGAGTTGGAACTGGAGGTACAATCTCAGGAACAGCCAAATTTTTAAAAGAACAGAATCCAGATATTAAAATCTGGGGTATTGATACCTATGGATCGGTTTTTAAAAAATATCACGAGACGGGTATTTTTGATGAAAATGAAATCTATCCGTACATCACCGAAGGTATTGGTGAAGATATTTTACCCGAAAATGTTGATTTTTCAGTGATTGACGGATTTACCAAAGTCACCGATAAAGATGCCGCAATTTACACTAGAAAATTAGCCAAGCAAGAAGGTATTTTTGCTGGAAACTCTTGTGGAGCAGCCGTGAAAGGATTGCTACAGTTAAAAGATCACTTCACCAAAGACGATGTTGTTGTAGTTCTTTTGCACGATCACGGAAGTCGTTATGTTGGAAAAATGTACAATGACGATTGGATGCGCGATCGAGGATTTCTAGATGATGAGGTAACCACAGCAGAAGATTTGGTATCGAACCATTCCAACAAACATTTAGTAACGGTAAAGACAGAGGAGCTAGTTTCACATGCCATTGAACGCATGCGCAAATACAAAATCTCTCAGATTCCCGTTGAAGATATCAATGGTTTTGTGGGATCAATTGATGAGTCTGTGTTACTATCTTACTTTATTGAAGACAAGGCAATAGCTGAAAAACCAATCAAAGATATCATGGGAGCGGCCTATCCTGTTGTAACGAAAGAGGCTTCCATTGACAAGGTTTCGCGTTTGATTACCAAGGAAAACCAGGCAGTCTTGGTAGATCTTGGGGAAGGTAAGCACCATATCATCACCAAGTATGATATTATTAGTGCCATCTAGATTTTAGGAACCACACCAAATTTCAATAACACTTCGGTCTTCTTCTTGAAGGATTTTATAGTAGCAACCTTCTTGTCTGGGTTCCGGTCCGTATTCCGTGGTACCTGGATACCAAATATTTTTAATTTCCATGGGTTGCGTCCGATAAATTTGTTCTACCCATTTTTTTAAATTGTTCATTGCCGCTTTCGGGAAAATAACTGTTTCAAAGCTGCCTTTTCCTTCCTCGCAATCATTCATCTTATACACGATGTTTGGCTTGAACTGCCTTCGATACTTGCATTTCTCTTTACCCAACTTTTTTGTCATTGGATTCCCGGAGGCTACCCTGTAGTTCGCAATAAGGTAGGAATGAATGATATTCATTTTGTAATTACTTTTAATAAAAGCAGCTTTTAAGTCGTCTGAAGCAACTTCCGCAGGTACAAAGAGTCCTTGTCCGACTAGGTTGCATGATATTAAAAATAGGAGGAAGGTGAACGTTTTCTTCATGTGTCAAATATAAAAAAGAAAACCACCTTGATAGGTGGCTTACTTTTAATCAAATAATTCAAATTAATTACACAATGAAAACAATTAAATGGTAATTACCCACCTAACTTCAATACTTGTGCCAAATTTGAATTGGTATTTTTATTCACAAAACTTTAACTAGCTCGCGTGTTTGTGCGCTTTGTAGGAAGAACGAACCAAGGAACCGCTCTCTACATACATAAAGCCCATTTCCAATCCGATTTCTTCGTATTTCTTAAACTGAGCCGGCGTGATGAATTCCTTTACCGGTAAATGGTTTTTAGTAGGTTGTAAGTACTGTCCGATCGTGATGACATCCAGTCCAACACCTCTAAGGTCCTTCATGGTTTCAATAACTTCTTCCTCGGTTTCTCCCAAACCTAACATAAGACCAGACTTGGTACGCATTCCGTTTTCCTTTAGGTATTTTAAAACACCCAAACTTCTATCGTATTTTGCTTGAATTCGAACTTCTCTGGTCAACCTTCTTACCGTTTCCATGTTGTGAGAAACCACTTCAGGATGCACTTCAATAATTCGATCAATCAGTGCTGTTTTTCCTTGGAAATCAGGGATTAAGGTTTCAAGTGTGGTATTCGGATTTGCTCTTCGGATGGCTTCAACAGTTTCAGCCCAAATGATGGATCCTCCGTCTTTCAAGTCGTCACGGTCTACCGAAGTAATCACCGCATGCTTGATGCCCATAATTTTGATAGAACGAGCTACTTTCTCTGGTTCATCCCATTCGACAGTTTCTGGACGTCCTGTCTTTACACCACAAAATCCGCAAGATCGGGTACAAATGTTCCCCAAAATCATGAAGGTAGCAGTTCCTTCGCCCCAACATTCTCCCATGTTCGGACAACTACCACTTGTACAAATTGTGTTCAGTTTGTACTTGTCTACCAATCCGCGTAACTCCGTGTATTTCTTACCAACTGGTAATTTTACGCGTAGCCATTTTGGTTTTTTAATTCTTTCTGGTGCAATTGCCGTTTCCGTCGTCATCTATTCAATTTTTCAAATGCAAATTTACAAAGAAATCGGTAATCTTTTACCAGTTAAAAAAGACATCAGTTAGGTGTTTATAATTTACAACATAGAGAATAAAAACCAACCGCTAAAACCAATGAGAATCACAATACTTACGAGACTGGCAATACGAAGTGTCGTATCGGGCCTGAATTCTTCGGGTACATGCTTACTCGTAATTAATTTGTAATTTAAAATGGCAAAAAACGGTGTGGTTAGGAATGAAATTACTGTCGCAACTTTGACCATAACTCCCATGCTTTCAGAGAGATAATTTAAAATAATATAAGTTCCAATACCTAGGAATAGGATCCAAAACCAATAGCCGCGTTTCCAGGTTTTATTGAATAATAAACGCGAAGAAATGGCCATGGCCCTCGGTGAAGCATCTAAGGAAGTAATTGTGGTGCTAAACATGGTGGTAAAGGCTGCAACAGCAATAAAAATGGTCGAGAAGCTACCGAGATTCTCTGTGTACAATCGAATCAACTGATTGGCAAATACAACACCCTTGTCAGAGAATATTTCTCCCGATCCATACATTACCAAAGCGCCCAACAACACAAAACAAATTCCTACAAATAAGGTTCCTAAATAACCAATGTTGAAGTCGAACAAGGCGTCATCCACATTGGTTTTGAATAGTGTGGTTTTGTCTTTTTCAATAGACCAAATGGAATGCCAAATGGAGACATCCAAAGGTGCTGGCATCCACCCTAAAAAGGCAATCAAAAATGTGATTTCTATGGTCCCAGATGGAATGATTTGCTGTACATCAAAGCCTTCGGTCGATTTATTGAAAGCCACAAACACGGCAATTACGGTACTAATGGTTAGGGTGATGATGATGTATTTCATCAAATTGTCCAAAAGCTTGTAGCGACCAATTATGAGAATAATGATACTAATGCTTAACAAAACAAGGGACCAGGTACTCAAATCGTTGGTAAGACCAAATACTTCAACCGCAAGACTGGCGGTTACAATGGTGACTGCGGCCTGAATGGTAAACATGGTCGCAAAATTGATCAAGAAATACGCGACTAGAACTCCTTTTCCCAATTTTCGATACCCTTCTAAAAGTGTTTCTCCCGTTGCTGCTGAGTAGCGAGGGCCGAATTGAAAAAAGGGATACTTGCACAAATGCGCCAATACCAAAGCCCAAATAAGTCCGAATCCGAATTCAGCACCCGCCTTTGTCGACTGTACCAAATGCGATACTCCAATTGCTGCACCCGCAAATAGCAATCCAGGTCCTAAGGATTGAAGTATTGATTTTTTCATTTAAGATTCGATTATGATTTCGGCCAAGAGCTTTTTGGCTCGAAGTAGTTTCACCTTCACATTACTGATGGGTTCGTCCAATTGACTCGCAATTTCCTTATAACTCATTTCTTGGAAAAAGCGCAGCTGTATAACTTCTTGATATTTCGGTTTTAGTTGTTTGATATCTCGTAGTAATTTCGCAAGATTTTGCTCTTGAATGAGCTTGTCTTCTGGAGAAGGATTTTCATCGATGACCTGATGCATTCGGTTGTCATTCTCGTAAGTAGTATCAATTGATTTCGAATTTTTTCGCTTTCGAACCATATCTAAATGGAGGTTCTTTGCAATGGTCGTTAACCAAGTTTTAAAAGCGTATTGATCATCAAATAAATCAATCTTATCAAACCCTTTGGAAAAGGTTTGAATGGTGATGTCCTCAGCTTCATTTTCATTCGATGTCCTTTTTAGTAAGAAATTGTAAATGTCCGACCAGTAAAAGTTTAAAAGAAAATTAAAGGCCGATTGGCTCCCTTTTTTGGCCTTGTTAATTTGTTCGGTTAATTGACTGTTAGATGTGCTCAATCTTTCTTTTTGATAACGAAATATACAATAAAAAAGACAATTTGTGATAGCAGATGAAAGAGGTCAAGGAAGGGGTAAAGGAATAAAAGTCGTAGTTGTTTTGAAGGTTTTAAAATAAAAAATGATACTACCATGGATAATACAATGAAGACTGCAAAGATGATACTCGTTGGCAGTAGGTCTTTGGTAAACAACAAATAGATTCCTAAACCATAAAAGCTTAATCGAGTGAGGTAAAATAGATAGAACCAAAATTTTACGTCGAATGAGGATCTATGAAGTACCCCCAATTTCTCTCCGTTTCTTGTGCTCCAGTTGGCAGGGTTATCGGAAGGTAATTCGGTCATGAAACTATCTTCTTCCCATGCGATGGCAATGTTGTTTTTACGTTGAGCATCTTTTAGAAAAAGGGAGCTAACACTCAATTTATTTCTGAGATGAAAAATAAAACCCTTTACTCGAAAGAACTCCGATTTTTTAAAGGCAAAATTCGAATCCCAAGCAAAGAAGGACTTTCCAAGTTTTCCAAAGTTCAGGCTGAAAAGGCTCAATACAAAGTTCTCGAACTGAGTAAAGAATGAACCAAGAGAATTACTAGGTTTCGGATTTGAAAGTCCAATAATCAAGGTTTTCTCTTCGGAAAAGTGACTGGATAAAGATTGAAGCCAGTTTTCAGACTGGATATGGATGTTCGGTTGGGTGAATACGATGTATTCATAGGACGCCGATTTAATCCCAAGGGTCAGGGCATATTTTTTATTGGCCCAAAAGGCTTCATTATTTTTCACGTCAACCACCTTTAATCGGGGCTCTCGGGATTGTAATTTCTCAAGTTCTTCCAAGGTGTCGTCAATACTATCATTATCAACAACAATGACTTCAAATTTGGGACGCTTCTGCTGAAAGAGATCCGCTAAAGTTTTGGATAATGCTTGCCAATTGTTCTTGGCGTACACAATTACGGACAAGGGCCGCATATGGTTGTTTGCTTCCTCTTTGGATTTTCTCTTAAACAGCAGTGAACTAAAAAAAATAAGATAGGCGGATTGAATAACTGTAAGCGCTACAAATACGTAGAAATAAACAGATTCAATCATGGGTGAGGTAGAGATTATTTATGACTAGGTTCTGCACAAGTATCGAACTGGTCAGGTGTTTTTCCACAAAACCCGCAAGCTTCTCCATTTTGATTTAACATAGGATTCTGACTCGCGCATGTTCCTGCAAATTCACCGTCTTTTTTTGCCCAAATTTTGATGGCAATTCCAGCGATTCCAATTCCCAAAAGACCTAATGTAAGTAAGAATAATTTCATAATTTCAAATCTGCCACAAAGATAATCAATCTAAAAAATATTTACTTCCATTTCAAGTCTAATTTGGAAGTCTTTTTCAATGGTATTCTGAATCTTACAAGCCAAGTCATACACTTCAGCTCCAGTGGCATTGCCGTGGTTTACCAATACCAAGGCTTGTCTTTCGTGAACGCCTGCATCACCAAATCGTTGGCCCTTAAATCCGGCTTTCTCAATCAACCACCCTGCAGGAACTTTAATTTGTTCGGCATTCATCGGATAATTTGGTATTTCGGGATATTCAGATTGGAGCCTTTGAAAGTGCGCCATGGAAATCACTGGGTTTTTAAAAAAGCTTCCGCTGTTCCCAATTTCCTTTGGATCTGGTAATTTGGAACTCCTAATTGCAATTACGGCTTCCGAAATATCTTTGATATTGGGTTGGTTAATTCCGTTTTCAACCAATTGCTGATTGATAGCGCCATAGGAGGTGTTCAATTGATGATTCTGCCGGGACAATACGAAGCCTACTTCAGTAATAATGAACTGTCCTTTCAATTCGTTTTTAAAGATGGAATTTCGATAACCGAATTCGCATTCCTCATTCGAAAAAGTCCTGAATTTCAAGGTTTCAATATGGACGGCTTTTACATAGGAAATGACATCTTTGACTTCAACACCATAGGCTCCAATATTTTGAATAGGGCAGGTGCCTACATTACCTGGAATTAAAGATAGGTTTTCGAGTCCCCCATAATTTTGAGCAACACACCAGAGCACAAAGTCGTGCCAATTTTCACCGGCTTTGACTGCTACTTCTACCGAGTTTTCATCAATATTGTTGCTTGTAACTCCCTTTATATCAATATGAACGGTGGTTTTTTCAACATCTTTGGTTAGGAGCATGTTGCTGCCGCCCGAGATCAGGAAAATATCCTTCTCGGTTTCCAACAATTCAATCAATTCCGCTTCACTAGCAACCGATATAAAACGTTTTGCCTTCACATCAATACCAAAGGTATTGTAGTTTTTGAGTGAGAAGTTTGATTGAAATTTCAATTAGTCTTGGTATACTTTAAGTGCTTGTTCTAAAATGTTGATGGCCTTTTTAAGGCTTTCCTCATTTAAGACATAAGCAATTCGAATCTGATTTAAGCCTTCGCCTTTTGTCGAATAGAACCCCGCTGCAGGAGCTACCATGATGGTTTCTCCATCCACATCGAAGGACTCTAACAACCATTGAGCAAAATGATCGGAATTTTTAACTGGTAATTCGGCGATACAGTAGAAAGCTCCATTTGGTTTGGCCACTCTAACACCTTCTATTTTCTCTAGTCCTTCAATCAATAGATTGCGGCGTTTGATGTATTCTGTTTTTACATCATCAAAATAAGATTGCGGCGTTTCTAGTGCTGCCTCAGCGGCCATTAAGGCCAGTGTTGGTGGACTCAATCGTGCTTGGGCAAATTTCAATGCCGTAGAAATAACTTCTTGATTTCTGGAAACCAAACATCCAATTCGAGCTCCACACATGCTGTAGCGTTTCGAAACCGAATCGATGATAATCGCATGATCTTTCAAAGCTTCCTCTTGAAGTATGGAATAATGCTCAATGCCATCATAGGCAAATTCGCGATACACTTCATCGGCAATCAAAAACAAGTTGTGTTTCTGAACAATCTTTGAAAGCTTTTGAATTTCCTCTTTACTATATAAATATCCTGTCGGATTTCCTGGATTACAAATTAATATCGCCTTTGTTTTTGGCGTAATTAATTTTTCAAACTCTTCAATTGGAGGCAAGGCAAAGTTGTCTTCAATTTTAGAAATTACTGGTACAACTTTAACGCCAGATGCTACAGAAAAACCATTGTAATTGGCATAGAAAGGTTCTGGAATAATTACTTCATCGTCAGCATCCATGATTGATCCAAAAACAAATAATAAAGCCTCAGAACCACCTGTGGTTGCAATGATTTGATCGTGGCTAACATCAATATCATGTTTTGCATAATATGCGGCAAGCTTTTTTCTGTATTCCTCAGAACCTTCAGAACGCGCATAGGCCAAGACATCAATCTGATGATCGGATATGGCCTTTAAAGCAGCTTCCGGAGTTTTGATGTCGGGCTGACCAATATTTAAATGATAGACTTTTTTTCCTTTCTTATAAGCGGCTTCCGAATAAGGTACCAATTTACGAATTGGAGATTCGGGCATTAATTTCCCTTTAAGTGAAATATCTGGCATTTTTGAGTAAAGTTTGTGCAACAAATTTCTGAAATAAATTTGATTTTAACTTGGTAAAATTTACTGTTTTTCAAAGGTTAAAGATTTACTAAAAAATTACTACCTTAAAGAAGAATTCGTACCTTCATTTTATATGATTGACACTAAGAATAAGCTGTTATTATCAGTCTTTTTTGGCTTGTTTTTTACCTCGTTTTTATTCGGTCAGTATTCGTTCAAGTTTGACAATCCGAATCAAAAAAGACAACGAGTTAAATTCCAGTTGATTAACAATCTCATTATCCTTCCGGTGGAATTGAATGGGAAAAAACTATCCTTTATTCTCGATAGCGGTGTCAATAAAACCATCCTCTTTAATTTGTCAAAAAACGATAGCGTAGGTCTTAATAATGTCAAAACGGTTGAATTGCGCGGGTTGGGAGGTGATCGTATTGTAGATGCACTGATTTCCAAAAACAACAATTTTAGAGTAGGTGATTTGGTCAACAGAAATGAGAACGTATATGTGATATTGAAAGATTATTTCGATTTATCGGGTAAAATGGGGAAAACCATTCACGGCATCATTGGGTATAGTCTATTTCGAAATTTTATCGTGAAGATCAATTATAAAAACCGTCGCATCGACTTCTACAATCCTAAGTTTTACGACAAAGATCCCTGTAGGAAATGCGAAACACTGCCACTACAGTTTTTTAGAAACAAACCCTTTATCAAAGGGGAAGTCGAGTTGAATGATAGCCTTCAGACAACAACTGATGTCAAACTTCTTATCGACACCGGAGGATCCGATGCCATATGGCTCTTTGAAGACACCAAACCAGAAATCAAAACTCCTGAGAAGTACTTTAGAGATATTTTAGGTGAAGGCCTTAGTGGAACCATTTATGGGAAACGAAGCCGTATCAAAGCCTTTTCACTGGCAAACTTCAAACTAAAGTATCCAACGGTGTCTTATCTGGATACCGTCACAACCAAAAATGCCCGTCGATTTACGGAAAGAAACGGGAGTATTGGAGGCGAGATTTTAAAACGATTTACCGTCTGGATGGATTATCCCAACAAGCGAATGATCTTGAAAAAGAATGCGAATTTCTCGAGAGACTTCAACTATAACATGAGCGGATTGGATGTGGTGTACAGCGGAAAAATATTGGTACGTGAAGAGAATATGGCCGAAATTAAAGACCCATACAACCAGAGTATTCCGAATAATAACTCTGTACGATTTGTTTCGAGCTTTTCCTATAAATTCAAATCTTCCTTCCGGATTAAGAACGTGGTGGAAGGATCACCAGCAGACCGAGCCGGATTAAAATCAGGTGACGTGATCATACGAATCAATAATCGACCTTCCTACGAGTTAAAGCTCGGCCAAATACTGTATAAATTTCAAGAAAGGGCTAATAAAAAAATTCGATTGCTCATTGAACGTGATGGACAGCGAATGCGATTCGAATTTTATTTAGAAAGAAGAGTTTAGTTGTGTAACAAGCTCTTTTTCTTCTCAAGCTTCACGGCCTCAGGCTTCATTACAGAACCGCGAATTTTTATCACTTTTCTTCCTGCTAAGGCATTGGAGTAGATTATAATTGATTTTGAGAATCCGCCCAAGCGCTTGGTGTCATAAGAAACTTTAATTTCTCCTTTTTCACCTGGCATGATTGGCTTTTCTGGTTTTTTAGGCACTGTGCAACCACAAGTAGACTGAACATTTTTAATAATTAACGGCGCTTTTCCTACGTTGGTGAAAACAAAAGTTCGTTCACCGTTTGAGTTCTGCTCTACCTGTCCGTAGTTGATAACATCTTTTTCGAATTTAAAATCCTGAGCAGTAATTCCTGTGCCGATAAAAACAAGTGCTAAAAAAACGTATAATTTTCTCATGATCAGTTATTTTGTGTAAAGTTACTACATCCAAATATTTTTAAAAAATTTGTATCCAATTATCTCCTAAAAATTAGATAATTGTATTTTTGCCAACTATATAGCAAAACTTGTTCCAAAGCATGAATATTCCTTCAAAGTACGATGCTAGTTTAGTAGAAGACAAATGGTATGATTACTGGATGAAACACGATTATTTTCATTCAGAAGTTGACGATAGAGAACCTTACACCATTGTAATTCCGCCACCAAACGTGACCGGAGTGTTGCACATGGGACATATGTTGAACAATACCATTCAAGATGTACTGATTCGACGCGCTCGATTGTTGGGGAAAAATGCATGTTGGGTTCCAGGAATGGACCACGCATCTATCGCGACTGAAGCAAAGGTTGTGGCCAAGCTTAAGGAACAGGGAATTGATAAAAACGATCTTACTAGAGAAGAATTCTTAGAGCACGCTTGGGATTGGAAGAACAAGTATGGGGGCATCATTTTAGAGCAATTGAAGAAGTTAGGTGCCTCTTGTGATTGGGAACGTACCAAGTTCACCATGGATGCAGATATGTCCGAGGCCGTAATCAATGTCTTTGTTGATTTGTACAACAAGGGATTGATTTACCGTGGCTATCGTATGGTCAATTGGGATCCTGAAGCACAAACTACCTTGTCTGACGAAGAGGTAATTTATGAAGAGAAGCAAGGGAATTTGTATTACCTGCAATATCAAATCGAAGGTTCTGATGAAAAAGTAACCATCGCCACCACACGGCCTGAAACTATTTTGGGTGATACGGCTATTTGTATCAATCCGAATGACGAACGCTTTACCCATTTAAGAGGGAAAAAGGCCATTGTTCCATTGTGCAATCGAGTGATTCCAATTATTGAAGATGAATATGTAGATGTCGAATTCGGTACGGGATGCTTGAAAGTAACTCCAGCTCATGATGAGAATGATAAAGTATTGGGTGAAAAGCACAATCTAGAAGTGATCGATATTTTCAATCCGGATGCAACGCTGAATTCTTATGGATTGCATTACGAAGGGAAAGACCGATTTGTAGTTCGAAAAGAGATTTCTAAAGAATTGGAGGCCAAAGGATTTTTGGTAAAAATCGAACAGCATACCAATAAAGTTGGCACTTCAGAACGGACCAAGGCGGTAATTGAGCCTAGACTTTCCGATCAATGGTTTTTGAAAATGGAGGATTTGGTGAAACCAGCCCTTGAATCCGTTTTAGAATCAGGGGATGTAAAGCTATTCCCAAAGAAATTTGAAAATACGTACCGCCATTGGATGGAGAATATTCGCGATTGGAATATTTCTCGTCAATTATGGTGGGGACAGCAAATACCTGCTTATTACTATGGTGATGGTAAGAATGATTTTGTAGTTGCCGCATCGAAAGAAGAAGCCTTAGAGCTTGCTAAAGAAAAAACTCAAAATTCAAAACTTGGTATTGAAGACTTGAATCAGGATCCAGATGCCTTAGATACTTGGTTCTCTTCTTGGTTGTGGCCTATTTCTGTGTTTGACGGTATTCGCAATCCAGATAACGAAGAAATTCAATATTACTATCCTACCAACGATTTGGTAACTGGACCAGATATCCTCTTTTTCTGGGTGGCACGTATGATTATTGCCGGTTATGAGTTCAAGAATCAAAGACCTTTTGAGAATGTTTATTTAACCGGTTTGGTGCGTGATAAACAACGAAGAAAAATGTCGAAATCCTTAGGGAATTCACCAGATGCTTTGAAATTGATCAAAGATTTTGGTGCCGACGGAGTTCGTGTGGGACTCTTACTTTCTAGTGCCGCTGGGAATGATCTTTTGTTTGATGAAAGTCTTTGTCAGCAAGGAAAGCAGTTTGCCAACAAAATTTGGAATGCCTTCCGTCTGGTAAAAGGATGGGAAATTGACAAATCCATTGAGCAACCTGAGGTATCTAAAATCGGTTTGCAATGGTATGAAAACCGTTTCCAACAGGTATTGTCCCAGATTGAAGATCACTACAGCAAATACCGTTTGTCGGACGCCTTAATGGCCATTTACAAACTAGTTTGGGATGAATTCTGTTCATGGTTGTTAGAGATTGTAAAGCCAGCTTACGGTCAACCAATTGATGAGAAAACCTACAACGAAATTATTCGATTGTTTGAAAACAATCTTAAGATATTGCATCCTTTCATGCCATTTTTAACGGAGGAGATTTGGCAATACATCGAAGAAAGAAAACCAGAAGATGCTTTAATCATCGCTTCCTATCCTAAAATGAAATCTTTTGATGAATCTTTTATCAATTCATTTGGATTCGCGACGGATGTGGTATCCGGATTAAGAACCATCAGAAAAGAAAAGAATATCGCCTTTAAAAAAGCGATTTCGGTTTCTGTAATGAACAATGAGGGTGTTTCTAAAGAATTCGATTCCGTAATCTCCAAGTTGACCAATGCATCGAGTATTTCTTACGTTTCAGAAAAGATTGACGGGGCGACTTTCCGAGTGAAGTCGAACGAATATTTTGTTCCTATTTCGCTTGATAACATCAATGTTGAGGAAGAAATTGAAAAACTGAACAAAGAGTTGCAACGAGCAGAAGGCTTCCTAAAAGGTATTCAAAAGAAATTATCGAACGAACGTTTTGTGAGCAATGCGCCCGAACAAGTAGTGGCCCTTGAAAAAAAGAAAGAAGCAGATACCCTTGCTAAAATTGAAACCATCAAACAAAGTTTAGCAAGCTTACAATAAAGAGAAAGAGAAGGTAACACTTCTCTTTTTTTAGTTTCTACGAATAGTCTTTCGGAATCCAATTGTGGTTATCAATCCAATCAATGGGAATAGGGTAAAGATCTGAAAGAGATGTTGGTAATCAACAACGGTTGGGTCTTCTCCCAACATATAACCTGAAAGCAGTGACATAAAAATATCTGGTGTATATCCGATAAATGATATAATGCCTACTAAGGTTCCAGTTATGGCGATGGGGATTTTTGCCTCTTCAATAATGGCAAAATACAATCCCCGTAGGGAGTAGGTGCCAATTACCATCAGGATAAAAGCCATGATTGACATTGCAATAGGGAGTCCGTCCAATAAGCCAAATCCCAAAAGTGATGAGAAAACACCCATGACGATAAAACTCCAAAGAATCAATTTGGACGGAAGGTATTTGTCAGCAATCCAACCGATGGAGATGGCTGCGATCGGCCGAATCCATTGAATCAAAACTCCAAAAAATGAAGCTTCTTCAAGTGAGTAGTCCCATACGTCTTTTGCATAGGTCGAATAAACATCCGTGATTTTGTAAGCGGAATAAGCGCATACAATAATGATCATATGAAAAATAACCTTGGGTTGTTTGATGAGTTCTCCTACTTTCTTAATATCGAATAGTGGAGCGGTTTCTTGGGAATCTGATTCTGCCTTTGGAACAATAAACCAAACGAAAATAGCCACGGTACTCACAATGATGGTCACAAAACCGATGATGTACTGAATGGTGGTTACCTTTTCGTCATAGGTTATTTGGGTGCCATCATCAGGAAAAAACAATCCAGGGATGAAGGCTCCGAAGGTGGCGATCAGTGCTGCAAAAGCACCACGACCACCATCTAAGAGTCCGAATGACAATCCCTGATTGCTGGCATTTCCCCAGAGTCTTGTTGCTTTAATTAGGGCCGCCCAAAAGAGTAGGATGGTCGAAACACCCCAAAATCCGTATAACAATCGTAAGCTCTCAAAAGAAGGAATGCTCAACATCCATAGTCCGCCTAATGCCGTAAGGATAAGAGAAATGGAAAGTAGCTTCCTTGCCTCCAGCTTATCGGCAAAAAATCCTCCGAAAACATAGGAAATCATCGCCATGACTCCGTACAATGCTTGTGCTTTACCGATTTCCAAATCAGAAATAACGAAGGCCTCTCGAATAATAGGTCGAAAAACTCGAATTAAAATGAAGGGTAGTAAAAATATGGCTTCACCAGCAATGATGAGCGTAAATATGGATAAAGCCTTGTTTTGTTTCAAAGAGAATTTCTTTACGAGTTTTTAAATGTACGAAATACAATTTTGGCCTTTACCTCAAGGCTTCTCGTAAAATGGTAACGGGATGTTTGGCCTGTCGTTTGGTGCCATCATAGATTTGGTGTCTACAACTGGTTCCGGCCGCTGCAATTTCAGTCTTGGAATTCAATTTTCTGACCTTCGGGAATAAGGTGTCTTCACCCACTTGCATGCTAATCTCATAGTGTTCTTTTTCATAACCAAAGGAACCTGCCATTCCGCAACAACCGGTATTCATGATGGTTGGTTTGTAGTTTTCAGGGAGATTTAAAATTCGGAAAGTAGCATGGGTGCCGGAAAGGGCTTTTTGATGACAATGTCCGTGGATTTTAATTTCTTTGGATCTTGCCGTAAACTGCGTGGACTTGATATTTCCTTTTTCAATTTCACGCAATAGAAATTCTTCGATGGTATAAGCATGCTTTGCCGTGTACTTCGCTTTTTCTTGGTCATCCGCTAATCGCAAGTACTCGTCTTTAAAAGTCAAAATTGCGGAAGGCTCAATTCCGATAAGTGGTTTGTCCGATGAAACTAAATCAGAAAACAAGGCGATGTTTTCATTTGCTATTTCCTTGGCTTGTTTCAGAAATCCTTTAGAAATAAAACTACGACCACTTTCTTGATGTTCTACAATATTTACACGATACCCAATTCTTTCTAGTAAGATATACGTGTCTTTGGCGATATCAACGTCGTAGTAGTTGCTAAACTCATCAACAAAAAGATATACTTCCTTTTTGTTTTCGGATTCCTTCTGCTTTTTTACCCACTTGAAAAAGGTTGTATTTGCCAATTTCGGAACCGAACGTTTTGTAGCCACACCCATGATCTTTTTGGTTAGGGTGGTATTCAACACTACATTGGTTAAAGCCGGAGCAATGCTTCCCAGCTTATTGTATTTCACATTGTTCGCGAACAATTTACTTCGGAAGCTGTAGCCATTCTCTTCTTGATATTGATACAAGAATTCGCTCTTCAAGGCCGCCACATCCACATTACTGGGACATTCACTTGCGCATCCTTTGCAACTAAGACATAAATCAAAAACTTCCTTTAGTTCTTTGTGATTGAACTTGTTTTCTAGCTCTGAATTGGTTAAGAATTCACGCAAGGTATTTGCTCTTGCTCGCGTAGTATCTTTTTCGTTTTTGGTGGCGCGGTAACTCGGACACATGGTTCCGCCCATAGATGCTGGTTTTCTACAATCGCCTGAACCGTTGCACTTTTCAGCCAATCTTAAAATCCCTTCATTATCCGAAAAATCCTGAATGGTTTTGATGTTAGGTTCGTCTCTGTCTACTTCATAACGCAGATTCTCATCCATGGGATAGGCATCCACAATCTTTCCTTTATTGAATACATCATTTGGATCAAAGGCCTTTTTAATGTCCTTTAATAATTGATAATTTTTCTCACCGATCATCAAAGGAATAAATTCGGCCCGCACAATCCCGTCACCATGTTCACCACTAAAAGATCCTTGGTATTTTTTCACCAACTCGGCGGTTTCTGTGGTTATTTTTCGGAATAAATCTACGTCCTCCGATTTCTTAAGATTCAAAATTGGGCGCAAATGCAATTCCCCAGCACCAGCGTGCGCATAATACACCGCTTTTTGCTGGTATTTGTCCATGATAGAGGTGAACTCGTTGATATAATTCGGTAAATCGTTAAGATCAACGGCAGTATCTTCAATACAAGCTACCGCTTTGGGATCCCCAATCATATTCCCCAGCAGACCCAATCCGGCTTTTCTAAGGGCAAAAACTTGCTTGGTTTTATCTCCTTTTACCATGGGATGGTGATATCCCATGTTGTTTTTCTTCAAATCTGAAATGAGATTTTTGGCGAAAGATTCTGCCATCGATTGACTTTCGGCGCGAACTTCCATCACCAAAACAGCCTCAGGATCTCCTTGTAAAAAGAAGCGATTCTTTGCTTGTTCACGATTGCTCTTGGTACAATCCAAAATTACCTTGTCCATCAACTCACAGGCATAGAGGTCGTGTTTCATAGCCACAACCGTGGCTTCCAAGCTCTCCTGAACGCTGGTAAAATGACTGGTAACCAAAACGCTGTATTCAGGCTGAATTTCATCCAATTGCAGCGTGATGGCGGTGGAGAAGAATAAGGTTCCTTCGCTTCCTGATAACAATTGGGTGAGATTGATATGTTCTTCTGATCCCCCAAAAGCTTCGAACTTCAAAAGTTCATCGACGGCATAACCCGTGTTTCTTCTATGAATGCTTTCTTTTGGAAATTCCTTCTTTATTTCCTTTTGAATTTCCTTTTGAGAAAGCTTATCATTCAATGTTTTGTAGATGACGCCTTCCAAACCTGGCTCCCGAAGTTTCTTCTCGAAATTTTTTGGATTGAGATTTCCGAAGGATGTAAAACTCCCGTCACTTAGGAATCCGTCAATTTGAATCACTTTATCTCGAGTTACCCCATATTTAATGGAAGTACTTCCCGATGAATTGTTTCCTACCATTCCGCCAATCATACAGCGATTGGAAGTGGAGGTGTTTGGTCCAAAAAACAAACCGAAAGGAGCTAAAAATTGATTCAATTCATCACGAACAACTCCAGGTTGTACAGTGATGGTTTTCGCTTTTTCATTAAATTCTAGGATTGATGTGAAGTATTTGGAAACATCAACCACAATTCCCTCACCAACACACTGTCCGGCTAAGGATGTCCCCGCCGTTCTTGGGATCAAGGTGATTTTATTGGAATTAGCAAAAAGAATGAGTTCCTTGATATCACCTTCATTCTTTGGATAAGCTACTGCCAAAGGAATTTTGCGATAAACAGAGGCATCCGTGGCATATAGTGATTTGTAGAGCCCATCAAAGTGTAATTCGCCTTGGAGCTTATTTTTTAATGCCAATAAATCGGGTTCATTTGCCATCGCGCTGAAAAAAAACAAATATCGAAATATTTCGAATTCAACAATCCCGAAAACTAAAAGATTCCCTAATTTTAAACAAATCTATATACCGAATGAAGCGACTGATTCCTTTTGTTGTCTTTTTGATTGTAATTATGTTTTTCTCCTGTGCAGAAAAAACGAATGAAGAGGCTGATATCATCTACCTAAATGCGCGTGTTTATACCATGAGTTGGGAAGATCCTGATCTCGATGGAAACCCTTCTGAAACGGCTCCTATAAAACAAGGAAAGTACATTCCTGATGCTGAGGCGATAGCCATAAAGGGCAATCGAATCATGGCTGTAGGTTCTACTAAGGAATTGAAAAAACTTCAAGGGTCACAAACCAAAATGATTGATCTTGAGGGTTACGTTATTTTACCAGGATTGATTGAATCCCACGGACATTTAAATGAAATCGGAGAAAAGGCTGAAGCTATAAAACTACAGGGCTTATCGGCTGATGAAATTATCGAATTGATGATTGAAAAATCGAAATCTGTCCCCAAAGGCGAATGGATTATTGCTTCAGGATGGGATGAGGCCGAATTCGCCAATTCATATCCAGACATGAAGCGATTGAGTAGCCAAACTCCAGAACATCCCATTGTATTGATCGGCTTACGGGGCTTCGGGGTTATGGGAAATGCCTTGGCTTTTGAAAAGGCGGGAATCACCAAATCCTCGGTTCCCGAAAAAGGAGGGAAGATACTTTTAGACAAACTAGGGAACCTGAAATATGTATTGATCAACGGAGCAAAACGCTTGCTATTTGATAAAATCCCAGCCAAATCCTTAGCCCAACAAACCCGAATAATGAAGTACGGATTTGATCAGCTATTAAGTCTCGGATTTACGGCAACCCATCATTTGGGTGTTGAAAAAGCGCATATGGAGGTCTATGAAGATTTAGAGGCCAACGGGAAATTGCCGATGCGGGTGCACGCATTTGTAGCCGCCAGAAAGTACAACATGGAATTGGTCAATACTTGGCTGGCCAGAGGTCCAACTCAGAACATTGAAGACTTTCTTCAAGTAACAGGTTTTAAGGGTTATTATGATGGATCTTTGGGCTCAAGAGGAGCCAAATTTTTAGAGCCATATTCAGATAAAAAAGATTACACTGGAGTAAGCGGATTGGCATATGGATTTGACAAAGACTTGATGATTAAGGCACTCGATAAAGGATTTAGATTGGCTATTCATGCCATCGGAGATCAAGCCAATCGAGATGTATTGGACCTGTATGAAGGGTATTTTAAAGATCATCCCGATTCCCAACAGTTAAGACATCGCATTGAACATGTGCAAGTCGTGCATCCCGATGATTTCAAGAGATTTGCTCCTTTAAATATAACAGCGTCCATGGAGCCAGCACACGCAGTAGAAGACATGCCTTGGGCCATAGATCGCATCGGAGAAGAAAGGGCCAAAGGAGCTTATGCCTGGCGAACACTACGACAAAATCAAGCCAAGGTTATATTCAATTCAGATTTTACGGGTTCAGATCCTAGTTTCTTTTATGGTATTTATTGCGCCATTACCAAAAAGAAATCCCCCAACGATAAAGCGTATTACCCTGAACAGGCTTTTACAAAAGAAGAAACAATAAGGGCCTATACTACTTGGCCCGCTTATGCGGCGAAACAAGAGCAAGTATCTGGCACCATTGAGGTCGGAAAATGGGCCGATTTAACCATTATTGATACCGATGTATTGAATGCTTCTCCAGAAGAAATATTGAAGGGAAAAGTGCTTCAAACAATGATTGCTGGTAAAGTGATGTTCAAGGCGGAACAGTAGGTCCTAGCGGAGGTGAAGCTCTACTATGCGATCATTCAAAGGTTGTTCGTTGCGATAATTGTCTTTGGGCATGTTCTTTTTCAGCTTTAATACTTCTTCTACAGAAACGATAATCGGTTCTTTGAAAATGATCCAATCGACACTTTCGCTACATGGTGGAGTCGTCAAGGAACCTTTGTAAGAGAAATAACTCTTATCCTTGGGAAATAGGGTAGTTAGGTCTAGAGGTTCGTGAATCGTTTTTTCATCGTTTACCTCAATGGGTAAAAAGCTCTCCAAAAACTCAAATATATCACTCTCAATGCCTTCCTTAGCCACAATTGCCATTACCGTATACGAATTATCCTCATTGGCATGCACAAGATGTATTTCTAAAGGATACCGAATTCCATTGATGGTATGCTCGGCAGGTTCATGGAAATGAATTTGAGCCAAATGATAGACTTTATTTTTGTATTGAAGAGAATCTCCTCGTTCAAAATTGAATTGAATGGAATGTCCGTTGTTTACTACAGAATTGATAAAGGTAAATGGCGAATAATGGATGTTTAAATCATCTTTTGCTTTTTCAACTAATTGGGTGTTGATTTCAACAATATTGATGGGAGATTGATTGCGCCCATTACAATCAGAATCCTTTTCAATCTCAGCCCAATGTTCTGGAGCTGTTTCCCCTTCATAAGTCCAATGTTTGTTTTTAAGGGAATGTTCTTCTTGATATAAATGAATCGAAGCGATGATAATCAAAATGAAAACAATAAATCGCGTTACCAAGACTTTCATGAGTCGTAATTTATGGTTGATGAACAACACAAAATTAAAGTGGCTTTTATTGAAAAAAGGTAACAAATGTCACCTTTTGAAGATTTATTTTTTCAAAAAATGAAAACTTCGGGATTGCTTATCTTTGTTTGCATTAAAAATTTTTACTTCATGAAAAACTTTCCAACTTTTATCTTACTACTTCTTGTAAGCTTCTCACTATCAGCTCAAAAAGTAGATTTGAGTTATTACTTACCAAAAAATGTCAGCTACAATCCTGCGATACCAACACCAGAGTCTGTGATTGGTCATGAAGTAGGAGAGTGGCATGTAACTCACGATAAACTGGTCGAGTACATGAAAGCACTGGCCAAGGCTTCAGATCGCATAAGCTTGGAGAAAACTGGAGAGACTTATGAAGACCGACCGTTATTGTTGTTAACGATTACAGCTCCAAAAAACCATGCAAGAATTGATGAAATTCGCGCTAATCATATCAAAGGTACCAATGATGCCTCTTACGATGTAAGCAATGATCCCATTGTTGTATATCAAGGATTTTCTATTCATGGAAATGAGCCAAGTGGCTCGAATGCAGCTTTGGCAGTAGCCTATCATTTGGCAGCAGCTGAGGGCATTGACGATTTGTTAAACAATGTGGTGATTTTATTTGATCCAAGTTTTAATCCAGACGGATTGCAACGTTTTGCCTATTGGGCCAATACGAATAGAAGCAAGAATATCAATCCGGATCCGAATGACCGAGAGTATCGTGAAGTGTGGCCGGGAGGTAGAACCAATCATTATCAATTTGATATGAACAGAGACTGGTTGCCAGTGCAACTGCCAGAGAGTTCTGCAAGAATTGCCCAGTTCCACAAATGGTTGCCTAATATTTTGACAGATCATCACGAGATGGGAAGCAATTCTACCTTCTTTTTCCAGCCTGGAATTCCGAGTAGAACCCATCCAATGACACCAGAATTGAATCAGCAATTGACTGAAGAAATCGGAACATACCACGCCAAAGCCCTTGACAAAATAGGATCCTACTATTATTCTAAAGAAAGCTTTGACGATTACTATTACGGAAAAGGATCTACTTTCCCAGATATTAATGGCGGAATCGGAATTTTATTCGAGCAAGGAAGTTCTAGAGGACATGCCCAAGAAACGGAGAACGGAATCCTAACTTTTCCATTTACCATTCGTAATCAATTTACGGCTGCATTATCGACCTTGGAAGCGGCACGTAAAATGCGTGTAAAGATTTTAAAATACCAGCAGGCTTTTTACAAGGAATCAAGAAGTACCTTTAAGAACAATGCCATTGTATTTGGCGATGAAAAAGATGCTGCCAAAACCTTTCATTTGGCCGAGGTGATGAAAAAGCACAAAATCAAAATTCATGAGGTGAAATCTGATTTTAGCGTCAATGGTAAAAGATTCAAAAAAGGATATAGTTACATGGTTCCTATGAATCAAAAAAAACATCGCTTGGTAAAGGCCATGTTTGATGTTCGAACAAAGTTCAAAGACAGTCTTTTTTATGATGTTTCGGCATGGACATTCAACCATGCATTCGACTTGGATTATGCAGAAAATGTGTCTTTGTCAAAAGCTGGAGCCGAAGTGACGGATTTAATGATGAAAGAAGGTGTCGTGACGGTAAAAAGCGATTATGGCTATCTAATGCCTTGGAATGAGTTTTATACTCCCAAAGCGCTAAATGCCATTCTGCAAAAAGGATTGCGCGCCAAAGTTTCCATGAAAAACTTTACCAACAATGGTAGAAGTTATGATTATGGAACCATTTTAATTCCGGTTCAGAATCAACGTTTAAACTCCAGTGAATTGTATCAATTTTTGCAGGGAGTAGCAAGTGATGCCCATCTAACAATTTATGGAACCCCAACAGGTGACAATCCAGATATGGATTTGGGTAGCCGCAATTTTGCCGCTGTTTCTACTCCCAAAGTAGCCATGTTGGTAGGTTCTGGAATCACTAGTTATGATTCGGGTCAAGTGTGGCATCTGTTTGATCAACGATACGACATGCACATTACAAGATTGGATATGAGCTATGCAGCTCGTGTAGATTTATCAAAGTATACGCACTTGGTTGTTCCTAGTAGTAGCAGAATGTCGTCTGATTTTGTGGGTAAACTCAAAACATGGGTTCGAAATGGTGGAATCATCATTGGTTATAAAAATGCGCTACGTTGGATGGCAAGTAACAAACTAATCAATTTGGATTTTACACGTCCTAAGTTTGATACCATTTCCAATGTTTCCTTCGAAGAGCGAAGCTTGCAATCAGGAGCTCAGGTAATTGGGGGTGCCATTTTTGAAGCCAAACTAGATCGTTCGCATCCGATCAATTTCGGATATAAGGATGACAAGCTTGCCCTATTCAGAAAGACCACAATTTTTGTAAAACCAGACAGTAGAAGTTATAACAATCCGATTCAATATACTGCGAATCCATTGTTAAGCGGTTATATATCGAAAGAGAATGCCAAGGTAATTGGAAATACCGTTCCCTTTAAAGTACAACGATTTGGAAGAGGTAGAACCATTGTTTTTACCGATAACACCAATTTTAGAGCCTTTTGGTTTGGTACCAATAAGTTGTTGATGAATGCCATTTTCTTCGGAGATAAAATGTAAGGGAATCAATAAATAACAATCTTAAAATCCCGCTTGTGCGGGATTTTTTTTTTTGTGAAGACTGGCATGACAAATATCATATCCTACTTCTAATGAAATGATTTCCTTTGAGTATCAAAATTTAGAATCATGAAAAAAAATATGGGTCCAGGAGACAGATTGGTACGTTCGTTATTAGCAATCTTAATTATGGTTCTTTACTACTTTAATGTGATTGAAGGAGTACTAGGAATTGTATTTTTAGGAGTTGCCGGAATTTTATTATTGACAAGTTTGGTAAGAGTTTGCCCTTTGTATTTGCCCTTTGGGTTATCAACACGTTCTCGGAAGTAAGGATAAAATCTTTGTAACAAACGCGAGTGGTTAGCGTCATATAGATGCAATCAACCAAAAATAGTCTATGGGATTCTTTCGCGTTTTATTAGCCATCATCTTTCCACCCTTATCGGTGATCGATAAAGGATGCGGTTCTTTTTTTATAATTTTTCTCTTGACACTCTGCGGATGGATACCGGGAGTTATTGGAGCTTTGGTTATCTTGAATAATCCAGATCGATAGGCTATCGAACTTGTTCGCCATTGGTGATCTTCTTATCGGATTTCAATAAGACCACTTCGCCTTCTTTGTTATAAACACCCAATACTAATACTTCGCTCAAGAAGTTTGCAATTTGTCTTGGTTTAAAATTTACTATCGCCGTTACTTGACGGTTTATTAATTCTTCTTTTGAGTAAAGATCTGTAATCTGGGCGCTTGATTTTTTTACACCTAAATCTCCAAAATCAATGTGAAGTTGGTAGGCCGGTTTTCTGGCTTTTGGAAAATCATTGATTTCGATAATCGTACCCACACGGATATCAACCTTTAAAAAATCTTCAAATGCAATGGTAGAACTCATGATTTCTTTGTTAATTTTTCAATGACCCAAAGCGGACCGATTAATAAGAATTCTAAATCTTTTAGGAATGAAGGTTTCGCCCCTTCCACCTTATGGCCGTAAAATTGACCAATCCATGCCAAAACAAAAATGATTAAGGAAGCCCATAAAAGATTGGTATTATTGCCCAACCAAAAGTTTAAAATGATGGAAACCATGATGACAAACATCATTTTTACCAAATACCAGAAGCCTAATCGTAAGTAAAAAATGCCGATTAATATCCCAACAATAAAGGCCCAGTTTTCTACAAGCGGATTGCAGAGTTTAAAAGTATCCTCTAAAAATCCAGTGGGAATGGACATCAATAGACCAATAACACTGAAAAAGATCAATGGTACACAGATATAGTGAATAAGTTGGTTGGTTTCATTTTGATGACTAACCGCGTATTCATCAAAATACTCTTGGGCTGTTTTCATGGATTATCTTTTACAGGGTAAAAGTAATCATTTAAAGCCAATTTTTTCTTTTCAACAATTCTTCAATATGCGCATAATGATGGTTTGAATGCCAGGCATATTGACCAATGTTTTGTTTTAATGAGACCTCACTGTTTTTCTCAGGATGAATAAATTTTCGATTCAATTGCTCTTCTGACAATCGCTTAAGTAAGTAGACCAATTTGGAGTGTATGGCTTTTAAATGATCTAACGACATATCGATAGGTGCATGCTTGGCATCAATTAATTCGGCCCAGTTCTTTTCAAAATACGCTTTGATTGTTGGAGTGTCTTCAGTAAGCGCCCATTTGAATCGAAGGTAGCTATTGTGATGGCTGTCCGAACAATGATGCACCACTTGACGAACTGTCCATCCGCCATTTCTGTAGGGAGTGTCTAGTTGCTCCTCATTCAAGTTTTTAACCAAATTTTCTAGTCGAGTTGGAAAGAACTCAAGGACTTCAATCCAATCTTTTACATGATTTTCAGTGATTTGTTGAGGAACGTCAAATTTCCCAATTGGATATCTTAAATGATCCATTATTTTTTGGTGATTTTCTTCAATTGTCTTTTGGAACTTCTGTTTTCCGGATTGATCGCCAGGGCTTTTTTGTAATACTCAATGGCCTTGGTAGTGTCTTTCATACGAAGGTAAGCATCGGCCATGCTATCAAAAGTATTGGAGCTTTTTGGATACAGTTTGTTGTTGATTTTAAATATCTCTAGAGCGTTTTCATATTCTCGCTTCCTCATATAATCATATCCCATTCTATTAATGGTCCACTGACGAATAATGGGATTTAACGAGTCTTTTTTCTGAATTTTTTGATAGGCTAGTAAGGCATTGGTAAAATCTCCTTCAGCAATATATTCACTTGGTATTTTTTCACCTTCTCCTAGTTTTTCAAATTTATAAATGACCCCTTCATGTTCTTTTTTTGGCGCTAGATTGATGACTTCCTTTTTGGTGTTGAAAATCATTTTTTCATTGAGTTCAGCCAAGTAAAACGTGGAATCATTCACCTTCAATGGTTTTAATTCGTCATTCGCACGCCACTTGATGTACAATACCTTTTCTTTAAAATATACTTCCAGGATTTCATCCGCATTGAATAAATACCTTCCTGATGCCTCTGATATAAATGCGTCGGAGTTTGTGCTTGATCCACAAGAGAACAATAGAATTGTCCCCAAGAATAGTAGAAGTTTGGATTTCATGGTTGATTAATTTAAAAGCTTTTAAATTAGACGATAGAATAGGGCATGTTGTTACATTCCACCCGAAATTTCTGAAGATTCGTCAGTTTCTCAGCCGGAGAACAAATTCTTCGAGCATGCTTTTCAGAGGATCGTAATCAAATTTCCCAGAGGTTCGAAAACTCATTTTCGGAAAGTAACTCCCTGTAACCCCTTTCACACAATCTCCTGAAGCGCAGAACATCGCTACCCCAACATCGTTTTTCATCATGCGAACTTCACCTATTTCTTCAACTGGAATTCGAGATTTTCGTCCATCTTTGATGGTGCAGAAAATATAGCCATCCTCTACGATTAATGGTCCATAGTAACCATTATCAAAGGTTTCTAGGTATTGGTTGATATCTCTCAAGACTTCTCGATAACCATAGTTGTTTGTTTCATCCTCGGTTCGATCACTACCTCTACCTCCTTCTTCTTGACAATAAGAGGTGAAAACTGTCATTAGAGATAAGACAAAGGCGAAAGTGTATTTTTTAATGGGTTCCATTTTTTTGAAACGTTGTATTTATCCTGTAAGAATACAAAAAAACAAGAAGCTAATAGCCTCGTGTTAACAGAAATGTAGAAGACTTATTTTTGATTTTTAATAGGCACGAATAGACTATTTTCATTTTCAAGGGTCTATTAGGAGAAACCAAATTTAAATTATGTTTAAAAAAATCTATTTACTACTAATTCTTATTATCGGAGTTGGTTGTAGCTCGGCTACAGAGGAAGAAACAATGAATAATGAACCGACACTGGAGGTCAAACCCAATATTCTTTTAATCATTGCAGATGATTTGGGAAAAGATGCCATGCCGAATTTCAGTGAGGGTACTGTAAAACCTTCCACACCAAATCTGACCTCATTAATGAATTCAGGACTCACTTTTGATAACTTCTGGTCTTATCCTGTTTGCACTCCAACGAGAGCATCAATTTTAACAGGTAAATACGGAATTAAAACCAATGTTATTGAAGTAGGGGATAACATCTCAACAAGTGAAACATCACTTCAAAAATATTTAAAGAAAACGGTGCTGATTATGCAACCGCCATTATCGGTAAATGGCACTTGTCAAATAATGCTTCTGATCCCATTACCATGGGAATTGATTACTACGCTGGTATTTTAAATGGTGGGGTTCCTTCTTACACAAGCTGGAACTTAACCGAAAATGGTACTACTTCAAATACCACAGAATACACCACTACTAAACTCGTTGATTTATCAATCGATTGGGTTGGTAATCAAAGCAAACCATGGTTTTTATGGCTGGCTTTCAATGCGCCTCACACACCTTTTCATTTGGCGCCAACAAACCTCCATAGTCAGGGGAATTTACCAGATGATATTGCGTCTATCAATGCAAATCCGTTACCGTATTACATGTCGGCCGTTGAGGCGATGGATTCAGAAATTGGTAGGTTTTTAAATAGTCTTACCGTGGAAGAGCGAAATAATACGGTTATTATTTTTATTGGTGACAATGGTAGTCCAAATCAGGTTGTTCAATCTCCTTATCAGCGTCAACGTGCGAAGGGATCACTCTTTCAAGGCGGAATTAATGTACCGCTTTTTGTAAGCGGTTATGGTGTGAACCGAATAGGGGAAAGAGAAGCTTCTTTGGTGCAATCAACTGATTTGTTTTCGACCATTTCTGAAATCGCGGGAGTAGCGACGACTAGTTTAAATAATAGCTATAGTTTTAAGGATTTATTCACGACTTCTTCCTCTCAAGCAGATTCAAAAGTTATTTATGCAGAAGCAAATAATAATAGTGGAGCAGTTGGATATGCTATTCGAAATTCTAGATATAAACTAATTAAATATGATGATGGTACTGAAAGCTTTTATGACCTTCAAAACGACCCATATGAAGGAACCAATTTACTCAATGGTACATTGTCCAATGAAGAACAAGCTGCAAAAGACCTCCTTGAAACGGAAGCCATGAATATTAGAAACTAAAAAAGAGAGCCTAAGGGCTCTCTTTTTTATAGTTTGTTGAATTCAATCTATTTTACATTCATTAATTCTACATCGAAAATTAAAGTAGCATTTGGTGGAATTACGCCACCTGCACCGCGCTCACCATAAGCTAAGTTCGATGGGATTACGAAACGAGCTTTATCACCCACTTGTAATAATTGAATTCCCTCATCCCAACCAGAAATTACCTGTCCGATTCCTAAATTGAAATCGATTGGCTGACGTCTTTTGTAGGAAGAATCGAATACGGTTCCGTCTAACAATTGGCCTTTGTAATGCACAGAAACCATGCTTCCTTTCGTGGCTTTTTTACCCTCTCCTTTTTGAAGGATTTTGTAGCGTAATCCGCTATCCGTTTTATCAAATCCTGCAGCTACTTCTTCCATTAACTCTTCCATTTTTTTCTTTTCGGCTGCTTCTCTTTCAGCTCTAGCACCTTCAAACACTCGAAAAGCCTCAACAGCATTCCAGTTTTCAGCCTCAGTACCAACTCTTAGAATTTCAATGTCCATGCTGTCGCCTTGCGCAACGGCATCTACTACATCTTGACCTTCAACAACATTTCCAAAAACAGTGTGCTTATTGTCCAACCATGGCGTGGCAACATGGGTAATGAAAAATTGACTTCCATTGGTAGCTGGACCCGAATTCGCCATAGAAATTATTCCTGGTCTATCGTGTTTTAATTCTGGGTGAAATTCATCATCAAATTTATACCCAGGATTTCCGGTTCCAGTGCCTAGAGGACATCCACCTTGAATCATGAAATCCGGAATTACTCGGTGAAACTTCAATCCATTGTAATACGGTGTTCCCTGTGGTTTAGCTCCGTTTTCTAAATTTCCTTCAGCTAGGGCAACAAAATTACCTACTGTACCTGGAGTCTTTTCATGTTCTAATTTCACTGTGATAACTCCCTTTGGGGTCGTTACTTTTGCATAAATTCCGTTATCCATTTTTTCTATTTTTCTTATTTGCTGTTGATCAGCGATTGTTTATTTCTTTGCGTTTACTATTGATAGGTTGTATTTCAACCCGAAGTTGATGTTTGATGAGTTTACATTTCCAAAAGGTGACCACATTTGTCCGGCAGAAGCATTTAGCGAGAAATCATTGTTGATATGATAATTGATTCCGACCGTCGGACGAACCAAGATTCCTTCTCCAGAATCTACACGACCTCCACCGGCCACACCACCAGCTGCTTCGGCGTATAAGGAGATTTTATCATTCAAGAACTTGTTACTGCGAATTCCGAGTCCGAAGATTCCATGTGCATATCCTCCCGATTTCCCTTCATAGGCAAAGGAAGCTTCTCCAGAGACATAAAATCGTTTGTTAAGGTCGTATTCTATCTTAATGGCTAATAATTGCAAATCACTATCAGGAATTCCAAATTTGGCTACGTCGAAATAGGTTTGGTTTTGAACTGCTATTCCGATTCCTTGTGTTTTTAATGCTTGCACTTTTTTGTTTGTGAAAGGATCTGAAATACCACCACTCAGGGTATAATACTTCAAACTAACACCAGCAGTATACGCTTCAAAAGTTCCACCGATGGCTCTGTGGTAACCACCATGGAAGCTCAAACCAAAGTTCTTTGAGAATCGAACATCAAATCCAGCATTCGGATACATGGTCAATCCTCCCTCGGGAAATATTCGTCCGCCTGCCGCTCCAATTCCGGCTTTTGCGAAAAAGTTGACGTATTTGGTTTCGATAAAGTTTTTACCAATTCCGAAGAACAAATCCATGAATCCTGCTGTCAGTCCTTTGTACATGGTATCCAAGTGTGCATATATAAAGGTATTTGGATTTAAATATTTCTGATACTCAAATCCGATGATGTACAGCATTCTTCGGATGGGTTGGTATTGCGGATTGGTACTGGCATCGGTTCTTGACATTCCAACAGGGAAAAAGAAATCAAAGGTTACCTGTTGAACGGATTTCACCGCCGGTTTGTTCCAGAAGTTTTCAGGGTCAATATTTGAAACTGCAAATTCTTTTTGGGCCTGGTCATAAGAGGCATAATTGAATTTCGTGGGGATTTCTACAAAAAATGAAAAGTTATCACTTTTTTGAATCCCCGTAAAAAAGTTCACATAGCCATATTGTACCCCGAAGGAAAAGTCATCCTTCTTATACTGCAAACCAGTATTGGGGAAAATAATTCCGCCTCCATTTACTAGGGATCGATAACCACCACCGCCACCGAAATGCACATTGGCGTCAAAATACAGGTTTTTATAAATCGGGAAGTTTACTCCAAGATTCACACCCAGCGTGAATAATCCGCCTTGGTCACCAGTAATAGCCGTATGAAATCCAGCACCCGTGTACAACCAATCATTTAAGGGAATGTTGTAATTCAAACCAATGAATCCCATGGTTTGATCCAACTGATAATTAACCTCATTAAATGGCTGATGAACCAACATGTAGTTCAAACGTATTTTATTGTTGAATAGCTTTCCGCCCAATTCAGAAACTTCATTAGTCTGGCTAAGCAGCTGAAGATTCGCAAGGCAAAAAATAAGAACAATTAGTTTTTTCATAGTTGATTTATTGATCGTATTCACTGGTAAAATGCAACTTTACCGTTGGATATTTTTGTTGGGTCATTTGAATGCTGAAAGCAGAGTCGGCAAGAAAAACCATCTTACCTTGTTTGTCTTTAGCCAAATAACGTTGTTTTACTCTTTTAAATTCTTTGAACTCATCATTTTTTTCGTCTTCGGGTTCTACCCAACAAGCCTTGTGAACGTTAAGATTCTCATAGGTGCATTTGGCACCGTATTCATGCTCCAATCGGTATTGAATCACTTCATACTGAAGTGCACCTACAGTTCCGATAACTTTTCTTCCGTTCACGTCTAAGGTAAATAATTGAGCAACCCCTTCATCCATCAACTGATCCAGTCCTTTATACAATTGCTTAGCCTTCATAGGGTCAGCGTTGTTTACATAACGAAAGTGTTCTGGTGAAAAGCTTGGAATACCTTTAAAATTTAAAACTTCACCTTCCGTAAGCGTATCTCCAATTTTGAAGTTTCCGGTATCGTGTAAACCTACAATGTCGCCCGGGAAAGATTCATCCACGATTTCCTTCTTTTCTGCAAAGAAGGCATTCGGACTCGAAAATTTTACCTTTTTGTTATTTCGAACGTGCAAGTAGGGAGTGTTTCTTTTGAAAGTCCCCGAAACGATTTTTACAAAGGCAAGACGATCTCTGTGTTTGGGATCCATATTGGCATGGATTTTAAACACAAATCCGGTCATTTTATTTTCTTTGGAATCTACTTGTCTTTCTTCCGCCTTTTTGGGCTGTGGAGAAGGAGCAATCTCGATAAAGGCATCAAGCAATTCCTTCACTCCGAAATTGTTCAAGGCCGAACCAAAAAATACCGGTTGTAAATTCCCTTCCAAATATTCATTGCTATTGAATTTTGGGTAAACTTCGTCGATAAGTTCCAACTCTTCGCGCAGTGTTTCTGCAGCACTTTCACCTACAGTTTTGTCTAATTCCGAACTATCAATATCATCGAATTCAATTCCTTCCGAAACCTTTTGTTTGTTTTCACCCGAGAAGAGATTTAGTTTTTTCTCCCAGATATTATATATACCCTTAAAGTCGTAGCCCATACCAATTGGGAAACTCATTGGTGTTACGCGTAGACCAAGTTTTTGCTCTACTTCATCCAACAAGTCGAAGGCATCTTTTCCTTCTCGATCCAATTTGTTGATAAATACCAACATGGGGATATTACGCATTCTACATACCTCAACAAGTTTTTCTGTTTGAGGCTCAACTCCTTTGGCAACATCAATCACTACAATCACACTATCTACAGCAGTAAGTGTCCGAAAAGTATCTTCAGCAAAATCTTTGTGACCAGGTGTATCGAGAATGTTAATTTTCTTGTTCTTGTAGATGAATGCTAAAACCGAAGTAGCAACAGAGATCCCTCTTTGGCGCTCAATTTCCATAAAGTCGGAAGTCGCACCTTTTTTAATTTTGTTGTTTTTAACGGCACCTGCCTCTTGAATGGCGCCTCCAAATAGCAGTAATTTCTCTGTTAAAGTCGTTTTTCCCGCATCTGGATGCGATATAATTCCGAAGGTTCGTCTGCGTTCAATTTCCGTTAAAAAACTCATTGTAAAAAATTAGCATGCAAAGATACATTTTAGGACGAGAAAATCATTCTAAAATCTTGATTGTCATGTGTACATCACTAATGGGCCACTCATCTGGACCCACTTTTACGTCGGCAATGCGATCCATGGTTTTAAATCCGGAAATGACTTCACCGAAAACTGTGTGCTCTCCATCCAAATGATGGGCGCCATCTCTTTTGTGTACAATATAAAACTGAAAAGGACTGGATAGCTTCTTCGGATTGTTCTCCCAATCGCGGGCTGCTGCGAGGGCCCCATATTTATGTCGCCGGTTTTTCCTGAACTCTGGTTCCAATTGATAATTTCCGTACTTATTCCGTTGTTTGATGGTATAAAAGTGATCCGAATTACCACCTTGAATCACAAAATCCTTGGCAACCCTATAAAATACGGTCGTATTGAAGTATTCAATTTTTGTTAAAAACAAGAAGTTGGCTCTGTGGATAGGAGTATCATTGTAGAGTCTGATTTTGATCTTGCCAAACTTGGTACTAATTTCAACAATGCTTTGTTTGTTTTGCTTCCCAAATTCTTGAAAGAATGGTTTTACATTCTTAGCATTTAAGCTGTCCCAAGTTTTAACGGCTACTTCTTTCTTTTTCTTTTCGACCTGAACTTTTGGCTTTGCCTTTAGTTTTGTTTCTTTTTTTTCGGCTTTTTCAACCTTTTGATTACAGCCAAAAGCCAATACAAGTAGGATGCCTAAAATCGGTTTGATGAGATACTTCAAATGAGATAAATTTTTGCGCAAACAAAGATAGCAGTTGATTTACAAAATTTCAATGCCTTTGCTTTTATTAAAATTTTAAGAAGTATGACTATGGTTTGATGTATCTTTGCTATCGTGGAAGAACAAGTAATTTTAGTAGATCAAAACGACAACCCAAGGGGATTGATGCCTAAAATGGAGGCGCATGAAAAGGCCGAATTGCACCGCGCTTTTTCTGTTTTTATTTTCAATGACCAAAAAGAGTTGATGTTGCAACAACGTGCGAAGCACAAGTATCATTCGCCTTTATTATGGACAAATACTTGCTGCTCCCACCAACGAGCTGGTGAAAGCAATATTGAAGCTGGAAAAAGAAGACTCCAAGAGGAAATGGGGTTCACTACGGAGATTAAGGAAGTATTTTCCTTTATTTACAAAGCTCCTTTCGACAATGGTTTAACTGAACATGAATTGGATCATGTAATGGTGGGTCATTATAATGGAGATCCTATTATCAATAGGGAAGAAGTAGAAGATTTTCGTTGGATGACCTTAGATGCGGTTAAAAACGATATTCGCACGAATCCGCATTTATATACAGCTTGGTTTAAAATAATTTTTGAGAAATCCTTTGAAAAACTGAAAAATGCCTAGAGTTACCGTACATCGAAAAGCCCATTTTAATGCGGCCCACAGAATTTATAGAAAGGATTGGAGTGACGACAAAAACTTTGATGTTTTCAGTAAATGCAGTAATCCTCATTATCACGGGCACAATTACGAATTAATCGTATCGTTGACTGGTGAAATAGACCAGGAAACGGGGTATGTATATGATTTAGGAAAATTAAAGGAGTTGATAAAACAAGAGGTGGAGGAACCTTTCGACCACAAGAATTTGAATGTGGAAGTAGAAGAATTTAAGGATTTGATTCCTACAGCAGAGAATATTTGTGTGGTTATCTACAACAAACTCCGAAAGGTTATTGCTGACCACTTAGATATAAAAATCACCCTTTACGAGACACCTCGTAATTTTGTCTCGTTCGAAGGTTAACGTCGTAGGTGCTTCCATCCATTATATTAGAACTGATATTTATTCTTCATAAGGGTTAAAAGAGAGCTGTTTGCCTCGGAAAGCTTTAGTTCCAACCAATCTTTTAGTGCTTCTTTTCTCTCTTCTCCTTGGGGAAGCCTATCGATTAACTGAGCTAATTTTTGCAATAAAAATTTCTTCATCTTTAATGGTATTTTGGTTAAACATAAAATCTAATTTCTGGTGATTACAAAAGCTGTATGCTTTCGATCCAAGAAATTTGGTTTAGAGGTGGGTTGTATTAAAAAGACTGAAGATTAGGAGGTTTTGTTACAAATTACGAAAAAATGTCCAAAAATTAAAGTCTAACACGCTGTTTTGCAAAATTTTAACTAAAATCTAATGTTGAGGCGATAGGCACTTTTTAGGGGGATACCTACTGCTGTGAATATTTGTGTAATTTATAATAAAGGGTAAAGGGGTTCGCATTAACCTCAACAATTAGATTTGGAAGTCACTTTAATATTGAGAATCTCAAAGGACTCAGCTTGTTTTAGGGGGTTTTGTAGCTTTACTTCTTACACAAATAGTATTATCTATATTTATTTCAATTTTTACGGTTTATAAAAATCTAATGTTGAGGAGATAGGTAATTTAGGGGCTTACCTACTGCTCGGTTTTTGTAATTTCCAATTCAGGGTAAATGGGGGATGTGCATTAACCTCAACATGTAGATTTTGTATTGTTATTAATTTTTATCTTTAGTTTAATTCTTGTGATTCGTTTTATTTCAAACCACTAACAATAGTATTGTCATCAGATTGGTTGCTATTAGCACTAGCTGTTGCATAGAAGTCAATCGACTTTGACAAGTAGTTGTAATTGTAGTAGGTGAAATTGGTAAAGTTGATCTGTTTCATCAAACTTTGGTTTTCGTTCTTCATGGTTTTTACAAAAATACTCTCTGCTTTTTTCAAGGAGTTATATTTAAACCATCCTCCCATGAATAGGATTTCAGACGAATAGATGATAGAAACTTTGGGTTTTTTCTTTAACTCTGATAGGTATTTCAATCTCTTATTGGCATAGAAAAATCCTTTTTTGGGATGATTTACATAAACATGTACCAGCAAGCGATCTACATATTTTGATATTCTGGCTACTTCAGATTTGGTGAACTTCCCCACATAGGCTTCAATTTTCACCTTGTGCTTGTTCTGACTGGCCAATTTTTTCATGGTAGCCAATGAATTGATGTAGAACTCAAAGGATTCCTGCCGGTTGCATTTTCTTCCGAATTTATCCAGGTAGTTCTCGCAATAGTATCCGCCGTAAGAAGAGTCTTCCTTCTTCCAGTACTCGTACTCGAGGTTGTAAGCATCAAATTTTTCTGATGCTTTGGTTCTAGAACGATTGTAAGCATCGATGGCATTGATAAAAAACTCACCGTTTTCACCAGAGCCACTCACTTCTTTGATTCCGTACTTCAGTTTCGCGTTTGAAATGAAATTGGCAAGAATCCCGTTTTTACGAACATCTGCTAAAGGAAAGTCTCGGTTGATCTTGTGTAGATCGTAAAGTATAATCTTATCAAACCCATTTTCTTTGGTAAAATTCAATAGGTTCTCTTCTTTATCTTCATCACCGAGAATCTGATAAAATTGATCTACGTATAAAATTCGTTGTGCTGACAGCTGTTGAATTTGGAAAATAACAATAACAGCTATGACTAGGATCTGGGGGATTGTCCTTTTCATGATTAGGGGGATTATTATAAATTACGAGTCAAAATTATAGAAAATTAAACGAATAAAAAAAATAAGGCCTCCTTTTAATGGGTTAAAAGCGAGCCTTTTAGAGAAATATTCAATTTCAAAATATTTTCATTTCCCCTGTAAAATGGGGTGCTTTCATAAATTCGGTATCGCGGCAAAAAAAATTAAAAAAAAAATCAAATTCGAATATAATTTTTGGTGATTTTGGATCAATTCTCAGCGTTTTTTCAATCATAAAATTCCTAAAAACGGCAGATTTTTGACATAAAAAAAGCTGAGAATTAACTCAGCTTTTAACTTTTTGTTGGTTGTTTTTTTGACTTTGTGATCAAAAAAGAAAGTTGGTTTTGAATTTTAGGGATCAATATTTATACAATCATAAGGGTTTTAATCTACGTCTGTCCTTTTGCTTAAATTCATTCAAATAGTGAATTCAAAACCAACTTATCTCACTTTAAACACATTATCCTATTTTGTGTAAGCGTAACGCTTTCCTGTTCTCATGTAGTACAAGTACTCGTATGACTTGGCTAATGTTGTGTAGTTGTAATAAGTGTAACTCAAGTTGTTCACGTTTACGGTTGCATGTTTGTTTACATGGTTTCCTACTTTATCTTCTGTTGAAGCCAATGAATTGAACTTAAAGAATCCGCCCATAAATATTGGTTCACTTGACATCAAAATTGAGATTTCGGTATTATTGCTTTTCAATCTTCTTAAATTCTCAACATTTTTGATGGCTGTAGATTTCAATCGTGTCAATGATCTTTCGTAACAAGTCACTAATAATACATCTACATAAGGTTCAATTTTACGCACTTCTTCTGGGGTGAACTTGGCGATGTAAGCTTGTACTAATGTTGGCTTTTCCAATTCTTTGGACAACAATCGTAATACTAGTAACGATTCTTTGAAATAATTAAAAGCACCGGCTTTTGTACAAGGAATACCGTTTTTTCTCAAATAATTTTCACAATAATAGTTTCCATAAGTAGAGGAAGAGTTCCAATATTCGAATTCTAGATTGTAAACATCAAATCGTTCTCTTAAATCTGTTCTAGATTTATTGTATTTATGAATGACTTCAATAAAGAAATTGGCACTTTCACCAGAAGCGGTAATTCGCTTCATGTCGTATATTGTTTTTGCCTTTTTAATGAATCTGGCTAAAACATCATTGGTATTTCTTTTAGTAAGGTCCTTTACACGATGAATCTTATCTAAATCGTAAAGAATCAATTCTTCGATATTTAAGGTTTGTGCAAATGACAAGAGCTTGTGTTCTTCTTCAATGTTTCCGACAACATTTTTGAAATTATCTACGTATAACTTTCTATCGTTAGCAACCAATGGAATGGCTAATAATAAGATAAGTATAAAAATTAAAAACTTTTTCATGACTAGGGGTTTTAGGAGTTGTTGAATATGTGTTTTTATTAAAAAGATTAGGGGTTTATTTTAATCTCTACTCTAAGTTAGAAAACAAGTTCTATTCCCACAATACCGTAAAATGGTGAACTTTTTTTCTACCTATTTTTAGGGATTTTTATACCCATTTTTGGGGATAAAAAACGGGTAATGAACTGATAATTAGAAAGTAAATTTTAGAAGGATTTGATGGTTTTACAACCTACTTTTTGCATGGCCAAAAATTGGCACTCCCGGAAAACGTCAAGTTGGTGATTCTCAGACGAAAAAACGATTAAATTTTACCCTGAAACTTAATTCTGGGAATAGGCATAATAGCTTAATGATTTCTCTAAATACGAATAAGTATGGTAACCAAAACTGTCTATTTTTAATTTTTTGGCCAACTCGCTATTTTTTGCCTTCATTTCACTCATGAAAATGTTTTCGGTTTTATCAAGCGTATCGTATTTGAGCCATTTCCCCATATTTTCCATGGTTGATGAAAATAGGACAGAGGTTTCTATTTTTGAGGAGAGACTGGTAACGAAACTCAATCTCTTTTTGGTTTTTGAATAACACAATCGCGGATTTTTGTCATAGCTCTGCAAAATGACGCGATCTGAGTATTTGCTAATCTCTCTGATCTCATTTTCCTTAAACCATCCTAAAAATGCCTCGATTTTAATTTTATAGGATTTTTGGCTTACCAAAGATTTCATGGCTTTTAAGTCGTCAATGAAGTGCTTAAATGATCCCTCTCTGGTGCACTGATAATTGTCGTATTTCAAATAGTTTTCGCAATAGTAGCCATCCTCTCCAGAGGCCTTTTTAGACCAATACTCGTATTCTAAGTTATATACGTTGAACTTCTCGTAAACGTTGTTTCTCGATTCGTTATAGGGGTGAATGACATCTATAAAAAACTCAGAAGCTTCTCCAATGGCTCCAATTTCATCAATATTATAGGTGGATTTAGCTTTGGAGATAAATTTTGCAAGAATTCCATTAGTGCTTTTGTCTTTTAAAGGATACTTTTTATCCACCTTGTTTAATTCATAAAGAAGAAGGCAGTTGAAGCCATAGCGTTTTGCAAAGGAAAGTAATTTGTTTTCGCTGGTGGTGTTGCCAACAATACTGCTAAAATTATCCACGTAAAGGACTCTCTTATAACCATGTGCATTTAACGTGATCAATAAGAAGAAGAGAATTCCGAAGATCTTTTTACCCACCATTTGAATTATCAAAAAAGACCCACAAATGTAATCAATCACAAACGCAATAATATGTTAAAGTTATTTGTTTTTTCTATAATTGATAAGAAGTCGTATGGCCAATCGAGCAAACAAAATGATGGCGATGATCATTACGATATTAAATCCGTCTCCCATAATTAGTCTTCGGTTTTTTCTTTAATGACCTTTATAATTCTTGCTGCCTGGCCTTTGTAGGCCACAATTACATTCTTGTGGTTCCTTATGGCAAAAATCAAATTGGCGGCTACTTTTTTTCGATAATCTTCACTTTGGGTAAAGTAGTTAACCATTTCTGGAGTGAATCGGTTTTGAGTCCAGTCTACGAACCACGATTTCTCTTTGAATGCATCGATATTTTCCAATACTTCTTTCTTAACCATTTCATTATTGTCATTTATGAGCTGGATAAATGGAACATAAAATTGATTGATGGCTGAGACCAAAGTGTCGTTCTGAATTTCATTCTTATTGGAATAGCTTTTCAACATGTCATATCCTTTGGTCTGGACCGAATAAGGGGAGTATAGGGTTACCAAACTTCTCAGCATGGGATACTTTTTATAGTTCTTTTTATTGATTTCTTTATTGACAACTCGAACACTATTTGCTTCAATGGTGTCGTACAATTGAATTACAGAGCTGGCAACCATAGTATCTCTTTGTAAATCGCTAGCAATGGTTTTTAAAATATTTTGCAATTCGTTTTTCACCTTGCGGTCTTCGTTCCAGTTGTTTATTTGAACAGCCAACAAAATACCGATCATCACCAAAGCAATTTCTCCGATTGCATATTTGAGGTAGCTGCTCGTTTTGCCTTTTTCAAGTTTGTCTTTTCGCATATTTCTAAAAATCTTAATCATTTATTTAGGCTCTAGAATAAGAAAAACTGCCGTTGAATCTCCAATGTTCTGAACTTCATGCCAATCCACCTTTTCATTGTAAAAGTTGGTCCCGGTTTTAATGGCAACCTCCCGGACTCCGTTTGCATCAGAAATTCGAAACCTACTACCAGATAAGGTGTATCCAAAGTGTGTTTTATGAAAGTGTTTTTCATGGCCAATACCAGGAGGAAACGTACATTTCAGCGCTCTCACCTTTTCATTTTCCTTAAGAACTTTACAAACCTTTTGTCCCTTCCAGCCTGCTTGCAGAGGATCAGGAAGCGATTCTTTTGAGGTACAACTCCAACAAATAAGGAGGATCAATAGATAAAAAGATATGTTTTTGAACATGTTCATACGGGCTAGTTTCCTGTAATTCCGTCCCCATCAATATCTTTTTGCAAATGGTTCTCAAGAGCTTCCAATGTTTTTTGCAAGAGCTTTTTAGTATTGTCAAGGTCGTTTTCCAAACTGGTAATGCGGTCCTCCAAACTCTTGGATTTGTCAGATTGCTTTTGAATTTCACTTTGCTGCAATAATTCCCAAAATATTCCCATACTTGCTTTTTTTGATTGATGTAATTCGAAATGAACAATTTTGAGGACTTCAAATATCATCCTTTACTCAAATGTAACCAATTTAAATTGGTTTGAATACCATAGAATAAATGTACCTTTGTACTCAGTTTTAGACTACTATCAACTTTAAATTGTCAATTTTGAAAGTAATTGCGATGATTCCTGCCCGCTACGAGGCCTCCCGATTCCCGGGGAAATTAATGAAAGATCTTTCTGGAAAACCCGTGATTCAACGAACTTATGAGGCGGCAGTTGCAACCGCCTTGTTCGATGAGGTTTATGTGGTCACCGATTCAGAAATTATTTATAAGGCCATAGCGCAAGCCGGTGGAGCGGTTTTGATGAGTCAAAAGGAACATCAATGCGGATCCGATCGCTTGGCAGAAGCTGCTGAAGATTTGGATGCTGATATCATTGTAAATGTTCAAGGAGATGAGCCCTTTATCGACGCACCTTCATTGGAAAAATTGATTGCTATTTATCAGGCAGATACAGAGAATAATGTTGACGTTGCCTCACCCATGGTAAGAATTCACGAAGAGGAGAATGTATCCAATCCCAATAACGTGAAAGTGATAACCGATTCGAATAACAATGCGCTTTATTTTTCAAGAAGTGTAATTCCTTTTCCGCGAGATACCTCAGAAAAGATTGCCTATTACAAACATGTGGGCGTGTATGCTTTTCGCAAAGGAGCTTTGATGGATTTTTACAATCATTCCATCACACCATTGGAGGCGGCAGAAAAAATAGAAGCCATAAGGTATTTGGAAATGGGGAAGACCATTAAGATGGTAGAAATTGACAAACCTGTAATTGGAATTGATACCGAGGAAGATTTACGAAAAGCCATCTTGTATTATGAGAAGCATTCCTAAGGATATAAAAGTTATTGCATTTGACGCTGACGATACGCTTTGGGTCAATGAGACCTATTTCAGAGAAGCCGAAAAAGAGTTTGCAAGATTGTTGTCGGGTTATGAGACAGAGAACAAGATTGATCAAGAGCTGTTTAAAGTTGAAATTAAGAATCTTGAAACGTACGGTTACGGTGTCAAAGGATTTATGCTTTCCATGATGGAATGTGCTTTGGATTTATCCAATTACCAAATTGAACCAAAAAAGCTACAAGCTATTTTAAATATTGGTAAAGAAATGATTCAGAAGCCCATAGAGCTGTTGGATGGAGTGGAAGAGGTGCTAAAGGAGTTATCAGACAAATACAAGCTTATCGTGGCTACCAAGGGCGATTTATTAGATCAAGAACGCAAATTGGATAAGTCGGGCCTACTACAATATTTTCACCATGTGGAGGTTATGAGTGAAAAGAAACCTCAAGATTTCCAAAAGCTGGTAAATCATTTGGATATTGAACCAAAAGAGTTTTTGATGATTGGAAACTCCTTAAAATCGGATGTTTTGCCTGTTTTAGACATTGGCGGATCGGCCATCCACGTTCCTTTCCATACTACTTGGGCCCATGAAGAAGTTGCTGATCATCAGAAGGAGACAGCTTCTTACCAAACCCTTTCAAACTTAAAAGAATTATTAACCTATATAGCTTAAATTATGGCAAGTATTAAGAATTTAAAGAAAGATATTCACTACGTTTTAGGTGATATTATTGATGAGTGTTTATCGAAAGATTCGTCGAAAGCAGCTGATGCTCAAAAGATCATTGATGACGCTGTTGATACCTTTGACGGACTCATTGCAAAGATTTATGAAAAGGACGTTGAAAATAAGAAAGCTCACTATTCTGCCATCAATAAATCGTTGGAAGAACAAGCCAATGCACTATTAGAAAGAACCAACAAGCTTTAATTTTAACTTTTTTATCAGCTCTAAATTTCGTACCTTTAGAAGGCAATTTTTACGATTGACCAACGTTCTTTAATTATAATTAAACTTATTTATGGCAAGAGCAATGTTTGAGTACACAATTGATGTGCTGAAAAAAGTTAGTTTTAATTTTGAATTATTTAGCAAGGAATTAAAGAAGGCAATTGAGCGGTTATTACCGCATGAAATCAAAGAACTTCGAATCTGGCTCAAGCAATTTACGTTTGACAAACCGGAATTATATCCTTGTCTAAGTATTATCCAATAAAACAAAAAAAGGGAGCAAACACTCCCTTTTTTAATTTCTCTCCATTCCTTTTCTTTTTCTATTTCGAAGCTTATTCATGAGATTCCTCACAAATTCTCGCTCGATATGTCGTAATCTCAGAATTTTCTTTTTTGAGATGATTTTGCCTAATTGCTTGTCCATCTCAAATTTGGTTTTCACAATTTGATTTTCAATATCGTGAATGCGACTCAAAATTTCTGCTGCTTTTTCTTCACTTAAGTTTTTATAACCATTCGATTCTTTGATAATCATTCTGATCTTAGACCGTTCGTTGCGCTCTAAGTTTCTCACTTTCTTATCAAATTCATTGTAAACAGGCCAAAATTCTTGAGCTTCTTTGGCACTCAAATCCAATTCTTGGGTGATGTAGGCAATTTTCAACGAACGAATCTTCTCATTCGATCTTCTATTCTGTTGCCCCTGAATGGTTAATGAAACCATCATGCAAAAAACGAGACTAAGGTATAATGACTTTTTCATGGTCTTTCTTTTAATAAAATTCATCAATAACGAGTTCTGTTTCAGAAGACTCGTTTAAATAATTTTCGATACTTGAAATGTTCAAGCTTGTACTGGGGAGATTTTCACTTTCTATAATCTCATCTTCATAAACGGCGATAAAATCGGAAGATTTGATTTCACCATCATAGCTTTCTAACCAAGTATTCACTTCTTGTGAAGATAAGTTGTCATACATGTTTTCGTAAGAAGAATTGTTCCATTCCATAAGAAAAGCAGTACTTACCAATGCAATCACTAGAGATGCCGCAACTCCATATTTTAGTATGGGCATGACCAAAGAAATAACTTTCGATTGTTTTGGTTCCTTTGGCACCTGAACTTCAAAATTAGACAAATAATCCGATGGCGTTTCGAATCCAGTTGATTTCGGAAGTTTTTCAAAAAACAATTTCTCTTCCAATTGTTCGTCAAAAGAATCAAAATACCCTTCTGGTAACTCAAAACCAGGTTCTGTCGGTATGTTATGTTTCATTTTTGAATCCATCTCTATGCTTTAGACTACTTTTTTTTGAATTGGTTTAATGGGTTTGTGTTTTGATATATTCCTGTATTTTCTTGCTAGCATGATGGTAGGAGGCTTTTAAGGCTCCAACCGAAGTGCCTAAGATCTCAGAAATTTCTTCATACTTCAGCTCTTCAAAATATCGCATATTAAATACCAATTGCTGTTTTTGCGGGAGTGTAGCAATAGCTTTTTGTAAAATTAGCTGAATTTGATTTCCGTTAAAAAAAACATCACTTTGCAGTTTGGAGGCACTCTGCTGATGGTATTCTTCAATGGTAACATTGTTTTGTTTTGCTCTTTTATTGATAAAGCTAATGGCCTCATTGGTTGCAATGCGATACATCCAAGAAAAGAGTTTGCTGTCTTGCTTAAAGTTCTGAATGTTCTTAAAAATCTTGACAAAGGTGTTTTGTAGGACATCATCGGCATCGTCATGGACCAATACAATCTTTCTAATATGCCAGTACAAGCGTTCTTTGTACTGACGTACTAGTTCTTTGAATGCACGATCTCTAGTAGCCGGATTTTGAAGTTCTTCAACTAAGACTAATTCCTCTGTCAAATTAAGTTTTTTAATTAGACCTAAAATTAGTCAAAAGGTTTAATCCTTAACTAAATTTTGGATTGATATAACCAAAAAGTCTTTTCTGCTTGATGATTTGTGGTACACCCTCAGGGAGCATTTCTTCCCATCCTTCTTCTCCGTTTTTGATCATTTTCAGAACCGTACGAGAGAAGATATCTAAGATTTCCTTATCGAAATCATCGATGTTTACCAGTCTTCCGTTTTGCTTGAAGAACTTGTACAATTCTTTCATTCTAGGATGTACTTTAAGATTTTCACTGGTGATGTACTCGTCTGTTTTTTGATCGTGATACGGATACATATAGACTTTCAAATCCCTGTAGAAGAGTTTTCCGAAAGCTTCTAAAATTCCACCACTGACATCTCGGTAGTATTTCTCGTCAAAAATTTCAATAAGGTTGTAAACACCCATGGCCAATCCCATACGCGCTTTTGTAAATTCACTGAAATATTCTACAAGCTTATAATATTGTTGGTAATTGGTAATCATTACATTCTGTCCGAGTGAACAAAGCAATTCGGCACGATCTAAGAAGTCACGCTCGTTGATTTCTCCTTCAGAACGCAAGTTACTTAGGGTAATCTCAAAAATAATCTGTGTGTTTTCCTTCTTCACCTTATTTTCAGCAAAGAATAATTTTCTCGATTTCTCGAACATATCCATATTGACCTTGGTTACCGGTCTAAAACTACCTCGTAAGGCAAGGATATTTTTCTTGTACAACACTTGAGCAGGAAGCAAGTTGTTTTCGTCTGGCCCAAACATTACGGCATTGGTCATACCGTTTTTAAGCAACTGAAGACTCATCAAACGGTTGTCTACATACATAAACCTTGGTCCCGAAAAGTTGATCATGTCAATCTCCAATCGATGGTTGTCCAAGTTGTCATAGAAAGAACGAATCAATTCCTTTGGATTGTCATTCATGTAAAACGCACCATAGATAAGGTTTACCCCAAGAACTCCAAGGGTTTCCTGCTGCAATCTCGCGTCAGTTTCTTTAAATCGAAGGTGTAAAATGATTTCGTTATAATCTTCAAGAGGATCTAGCTGGAAACGAATACCGACCCAACCATGACCTTTGAATTTTTTTGAAAAATCAATCGTTGCTACCGTATTGGCGTAACTAAAGAATATTTTATTGGGATGTTTGGTTCTACTAAGTCTGTGTTCTACCAAATCGACTTCATGGCGAAGCATTTTTTTCAATCTTGATTCGGTCACATACCTTCCGTCCTCTTCAATGCCATAAATTGCGTCTGAGAAGTCTTTGTCATACGCACTCATTGTCTTTGCAATGGTTCCTGAAGCTCCTCCGGCTCTAAAGAAATTTCGAACCGTTTCTTGTCCAGCACCGATTTCGGCAAAGGTGCCATAGATGTCTGTATTTAAGTTGATTCGAAGTGCTTTGGATTTGGTTGTAGGTACGGAGTTTATTTTTTGATCTCCCTTTAAAGATACAGCCATAGTAGTGTTTTTCGTTGTCCAACAAAGTTAATAAAATAGAAAGCATTACTCAATTTTATTTTATTTTTGTTGTTCATGAATTCTACTAAAAAATCGTTAAAAGTAACCTTCTTGGGAACAGGCACATCTCAGGGAGTTCCGATGATCGCTAGTAAAGATCCAGTATGCTTATCCACCGACCAAAAAGACAAAAGACTTCGATCTTCCGTTTTGATTTCTTGGGATGAAAAAAACTATGTCATTGATTGTGGTCCAGATTTCCGTCAGCAAATGTTGCGAGAAGAGGTGATGCTGATTAATGGTGTCTTGTTTACTCATGAGCACGCTGATCACGTAGGAGGAATAGACGATTTAAGACCTTATTGTTACAAGATTGGTGAAATGCCTATCTATTTAAATGAACGGACCTTACGAAGCTTAGAAAAACGCTTTGAGTATATTTTTAGTGTTGAAAATAGGTATCCTGGAGCACCAAGCGTAACTCCGACGATTGTTGATAAAGAGCCCTTCTTTATCGATGATGTAGAAATCATGCCCATAGAAGTGATTCATGGTAGATTGCCTGTTACGGCTTTTCGAATTCAAGATTTTGCATATCTCACGGATGTGAAATACATCACAGATACTGAAAAAGCCAAATTAAAAGATTTGGATGTATTGGTGGTGAACGCGCTTCGAATCGATGAACATCCAACACACTTTAATTTGGAAGAGGCATTGGCTTTTGTGGAAGAAATAAAGCCAAAAAGGGCCTATTTCACACATATTAGCCATAAGTTAGGTTTTCACCGGGAAGTGTCTGAAAAACTACCAAACAATGTGTTCTTAGCCTACGATGGACTTTCTATTGAAGTATAAATTACAATCGTTCCGAAATCCAATTTCTAAAGTTGTAAAAATTCTGCGGATTCACGCCGTGACCCACGGGAAACTCTTCGTACACATGAGTGATGCCCTTTTGTTCTAAAAATTTCTTTGAATTTCGGGCCCAATCTATAGGTAAGACTTGATCTACAGTTCCGTGCGAGCAATAGTATTCGGTGCTGATATTTTCTGGAAAATCCGTAGGAAGTAAATCGCCATTTACATAACCACTTAGCGCTACAACATAAGGTACTTTATTCGGATAATGGAAGGACAAGGCATAGCTAAGAATAGCACCTTGACTGAAGCCTAGTAAAAAGGTTTTATCAGGTTTCGTATTGTACTTCTTTTGAAGCGTGTCAATAAAATCGTGAATTTTGGCAACCGACTGTTTCGCTTGAGGAATGTCAGAGAACTTACCATTGACATTATCAAAATTGATGGCATACCAAGCAAATCCGCCAAAATCCATCGGATAAGGTGCTTGTGCACTGACAATCAACAACTCCTCTGGAAGTTCACTGGAAAAGGAAAACAAATCGTGTTCATTGCTCCCATATCCATGTAATAACACCAATAAAGGCGGATTCTCAGATGTGATTTTTGGCTCTCGAACGATATAATGTAATTGACTCAAAGTATGCTTGGAATTGAATTATGGAATCAGGAATTTATTTGATAGCCACTTGGCCTTTGTTGATGGTTCCGTAGACAGATCCCTTTAACGATTTGCCAAGAAATGCTGAGTTTTTTGAGGTAGAAAGGATTTCTTTTTCCGAAAACACAGATGCTCCTTTCGGATTGAAAAGGGTCAGTTCGGCTTGATTCCCTTCAGCAATAGTGATCCCGGAGATATTGAACGTTTTTCTCGGTCTGTTGGTCAGACAGGGTATGAACTCATCCAGCTCTAAAATTGCATTCAAAGCTCCAAAAGCGGATTCCAGTCCGATGGTTCCGAATTTTGCCTGATTAAACGCAACTTTTTTATGTTCGATGTCAATCGGATTGTGATCTGTGGTAATACAATCGATATATCCTTTTCTTACCGCAGCTCTTAAGGCCATCACCTCACTTTCGGAACGCAAGGGTGGTGAGACTTTTACATTAGCATCAAAAGTTTCAAGCTCGTCATCTGTTAAAAATAGGTGGTGTACAGCCACACTGCAAGTAACATTCAAACCTTTGTCTTTCGCTTCTTTAATCAAAGCGATTGATTTTTCGGTGGTTACTGTAGGGATGTGTAATTTCCCACCAGTGTATTCCAATAAGAACAAATCTCGAGCAATTTGAAGGTGTTCAGCTAGTGCAGGATTTCCTTTCAAACCCAATTTGGTGCTATTTTCCCCTTCATTGGCAAGCCCGTTGTGAGCAATCGTATCATTTTGAGGAAAACTCATGATGAGTCCGTCGAAATTTTGTCCGTATTGCAAGGCGATTTTCATAAGATTATCATTACTGATAGGCTTGTTATAGTCGCCAAAGGCAATGGCGCCTGCATTTTGCAAGTCAAAAAGTTCCGCCAGTTCTTTTCCTTCTGATTTTGTGGTCAAAGCTCCAATGGGATACAAGGTGGTTGAAGAACCGTTTGCTCTATTTAAGAGGTATTCCACTCCCGCTTTCGTATCGATTACCGGATTGGTATTTGGATTCACCGCTACGGCTGTAAAACCACTTTTAGCCGCAGTTACCAATCCGTTGCTAATCGTTTCACGTTCTTCAAAACCGGGATCACCAAAAGAAACACTGGTGTCAAACCATCCATTGGAAACATAAAGGTTTTCTTTTTCAATAACCTGGTAGTTCTCTTTGGAAGCAATGGAATCAGAAATTTCTTTGATTTCTCCGTTAACGATTAGGATATCTTTTTTTTGCCGATGGAATAGACTAGAAGAGTCAATGATAATGGCAGCTTTGATCAGAATGTTCATACTTTAAAGAACTTTAAAAGTAAAATTTCTGCCAACAAAGATACAATTGCCAATGATATAAACCATTTCCAGAGCCAATTTACTTCACTATTTTCATTTAATTGCTGAAGGGCGGCTCCCATGGAGTTGTAAACAGTAATGTTCTCAGGAAGGGTTTCAATGGCTTTATCATCGAGAAATTGCAGCAGACTTTCCGTCTTCGGATTGTTCATAGCAATCATTGAAATGGTGTCATTTTCTTTTTTTATGGCATAGAATCCGGCCTTCAAATTTTGTTCCTCAAAATTCAATCGAACCTTGTCCTGATAAGCCCTCTGCAGAGGAATAAAGGATTCATCTTCATGGGATACACTAAGGATATTATCGTTTTCTACCCGAGTTTTTACCTCAATTTCCGATTCATCATTGATAAAATAATAGGCTTGGGGAGGTGTGTAACTCAATTTTCCAAGGGTGTAGAAAACGGGCACGATGAGCGGAGAGTTTTGAAAATTTGATTGCGATTGATCTAATGAGGTGCTAAAAACAAATAAAGATCCTTTAGTCAAGCTGTATTCTCCGAAAAAAGAACTTTGATTTTGATAAGAAATGATCGGTGTAAGACTGTTAGATCGATAGGTAAACGATGATTTGGTAAAAGGATATTGAAAATTTTTCGGACTGTTGGTAAATACTTGATTGAAAAAAGGGTGATTGCTATTGATTCTGGAAATTCGAGATGAATCTCTTCTTTTGGCCACGCTTGTGCTTATTCCGAAGGTCGAGAAAAAGGATCGTAACATGGACGTCGACGATTTGGAATTTGGAATTAAGGCAAGGGTTCCTCCGTTGTCTGTAAATTCCTTCAAACGATTGGATAGGGTAGAAGGGATGGTCTCAATCTCATTCAAAAGGATTAAATCTTGTGACCCAATTGAGTTGTAATTTAAGTTTTGAAGGGAAGTCTTAGTATAGTCGAATTCGTCCGGTGTGAATATCCGTTCTAAAAATTTTTCGGGTTGACCTATACGTAAAACTTTGGTTTTAGTCGGCTTGTTCAAGCTGAAGTAAAAACTATTGTCAAAAGTGAAAGTATCGTTAAAAGTTATTTTAAATTCTCCTAAAAACGGACTTGTGTTCTTGGTGGTGAAAGAAACTAGGGTAGTACCATTCCTTTCCACTGAAAAGGTTTGTTTGCCCAAAAGACTACTTCCGTTGTAAAGTGCAATAGGTAGGTTTTCTTTTGATTGGCCTTGGTTAGTAATAGTAACTTCAAATTCAAGCAGGTCTGACGCCGTAGATTTTACCTCTAAATTTTCAATGAAAATATTCGAGCTCGTTGCATTTTTTGCAATTACAAGGTCAATTTCGCGATTTACATCTGTAAACATTGATTTGTTAATGTTCTGTAAATCAGTGTAAATAATGTTTTTATATAAAGTATTACTTTTATTAGATGAAATTTGGTTTAATTCGATGAATACGTCTTTAATTTCCTTACTATTTGTGCTGGTTTTTAGCGAAAGCAATTCATTTTTTAGGGTCTCATAATTTATTTTTGACAAATTGTTGTCATTGGTAATCAAATTATAAGTATGATTGTTGGATGCATTTTGAATGATGTCACTAATGGCATTTTGAATCAATTTTCCTTTCTCATTTGTCGCACTTAAGCTCAAGGAATTGTCTAGATAGATGGATACTTCAATGTTGTTTTCCGAATTTATTTTACTTAGATACGGTTGTGAAAAAGCAAAAAGTAACGCTAAAAGTCCTAGTGTTCTCGTGGCTAGAATAATCCATTTTTTGATACTTGAACTCTTTCTTGTATCGGCCTCAATTTTTTTTAGAAAGGCAACATTGGTAAACGGAACCTTAACGAATCTTTGAAGCTGAAATAAGTGAACCAGTATTGGTATTACTAAAAGAAAAAGGAAATAAAATACTTCTGGATTCTGAAACTGCATTCTTAATATTTAGCTGGTAATCCTTTTGATGAACTCTTAATTAAAAACTCACGTAAATCATCATTTGCTTTTTGAAGGTCGTCTTTGCGTAGATACATCATATGTCCACTTCTATAGCCTTTAAATGTAAATCGATCCTTCATTTTTCCACTAGGATCTACTTTCCACATGGTATACTTCGCTCCGAAATAGGTTGTTGCACCATCATAATAACCAGATTGTACCAATACATTTAGATACGGATTTTGTGCCATTGCTTGTCGTAGACCTTCCCTTACATTATCATTTCTATTATCCCAAGGTCTTACGGGGCCAAAAACGTTGTATTTAACATCGGTTTTAAAGTTCAATTCTTTCCTGATGTAATAGTTGATGGCAGGTGTGAAGCTATGTAGCCAAGAGGTGATTTCAGAATTGTAATCTGTTGAAATACCTACTTCTCGTTTGTCAACACCCAAATACCTTGAGTCCAATCGTCCTACAGTCATTCCTTTTTTATCTCGTAATAACTCCTTCCAAAAAAAGGAGGGTGAAACTTCCAAATTGTTTCTAAGGATTGATTTCTTTGAAAGTCCAGAGTAATAAGAGAATTTCTCTGCAATCGAGTTTTTCTCATCACCCGAAATGAATCCGCCCTTAGCAATAGCAGGCAATAACTTGTTGATGGCAAAATCCTCTGCCTCTGGAAGAATCTCCAATAAATCTTTGTTCTGTAGGGCAGGAGCTAGCATTTTGTGATACCATGCAGTAGCTGAAAAGTAGGGTAGGTTAATGGCATAATCCACCGAACTTCCCGTTCGAAGCACTTTGTAATCTGCTGGAGATACCATGATCACCCCATTTAAATACATCCAATGTCGGTTCTGTAATTCGGCGGCAAGCCCCATTACACGTGTTCCGCCATAGCTTTCCCCAATGATGTATTTCGGTGATTCCCAACGGTTGTTTCGGGTGATAAAGGTTTGTAACCAACCCGCCAAATATTGCACATCGGCGTTGATTCCGAAGAATTTGCTTTTATCCAATTTCTTTCCTTTTGCTATCACAGGTCTGGAAAACCCCGTATTTACTGGATTTACATAAACGATATCAGCAACATCCAATATCGAATTCGGATTGTCCTTTACACCGTATGGTTGCACAGGGTATCCTTCGTCATCAATTTTGAGGATCTTCGGTCCTGTGTAGGCTATATGCATCCAAACGGATGCCGATCCTGGTCCACCATTGAATGACATGATGATTGGGCGTTTTGCCTTGTTTTTAATATCAGTACGCTGGTAGTAGGTATAGTAAAGTGATGCAATGATATTGCCATTTTCATCCCATACGGGTTGCATTCCTGTTTGTGCTTTGTAGGGAACTACTTTGCCCTTTATTCTAACGCTGTTGGTAGTTTCAACAATGGTATCCAATGGAATCCGTGCATCTTGTGCAACAGTAACTGATATAAACAATACAATAAAAAGGGTAAGAATAGACCTCATGGTAGTTAATTTTTGGATGTTAAAAATAGGTAGAATTGAAGAACTACTGCGGAAAATAATTCTTAAAAATTTTCAAAGACTCCTAATCCAAACAAGGCAAAATCGTAAACCACAGGGTCTTGGGGATTAAATTTTCTTAGGTTTTTATCGAGTTCTTGTACCGCTTTCCAATCGTTTTGCTTTCGTTTAAGCAGCCCCAATTTACGCGCGACATTCCCCGAATGCACATCCAAAGGACAAGACAAATGAGCGGGGTGATGACTTTTCCAAATGCCAAAATCAACCCCTGTTTGATCTGTTCTTACCATCCATCGTAAAAACATGTTAATCCTTTTGGCAGTAGAGTTTTTTAAAGGATCTGAAATGTGTTTCATGGTCCTTTGCGGATGCGGAATTTCAAAGAATACGGATTTCAAATGATGAATGGCCTCACGGTAATCATTCCGACCATCTTCAATCTGTAATACTTGCTCGAGTCCCCCATGGTTTTTATAGATATGATGTAGGGAAAGAATGAACTGTTTAAAATCAATGTCGTTAAATGTTCGATGTACAAAACCGTCTAGTGTTGACAAATCATTATGGGAATGGTTCATGACAAAATCGTGGGGAGCATTTCCCATGAGATCCATCATTTTGGAGGCGTTTTTGATGATCATTTTTCGGTTTCCCCAAGAGATGATGGCGGTCAAGAAAGCGGCTATTTCAATATCCTCTTTGACGGAATAGCGATGCGGAATTTGAATGGGGTCGTCTTCAATAAATTTGGGCTGATTGTATTGCAGCGCCTTTTCGTCTAGAAAGTCTTTTAAATCAGCCTTTTTAAGCCTCATAGTATCTTTCCGTCTTTCATGAATAGCTTGCGATCTGCCATTTCTGCAAGTTCGTTGTTATGGGTTACGATGATAAACGTTTGCTGAAATTCATCGCGAAGTTGAAAGAAAAGTTTGTGTAGATTTTCAGCAGATTTACTATCCAAATTACCACTGGGTTCGTCTGCCAAGATTACAGATGGCTGGTTGATCAAAGCTCTCGCAACGGCCACTCGTTGTTGTTCTCCGCCGGATAATTCATTTGGTTTGTGATCGTATCGATGGCTCAAACCGAGGTAATCCAGAACTTCTTTGGCTCTTTTCTCGGTTTCCGATTGACTTTTTTTACCGATGTAAGCCGGAATAGCTACATTTTCCAATGCTGTAAATTCGGGAAGCAGCTGGTGAAACTGAAAAATAAATCCTATTTCATTATTTCGAAATCTGGAAATCTCAACGTCTTTTAAATTCTTCAAAGAAGTATTGTTGATCGTAAGTTCATAATCAGAGCCTTGATTTGGTTTGTCTAGAGTTCCTAGGATTTGTAGTAAGGTGGTTTTACCAGCTCCAGAGGGACCAACAATTGCCACAATTTCTCCTTGTTTTACCGAGATATCAACGCCTTTTAAGACTTCAATATCACCAAAACTTTTATGAATGTTCTTTCCTTGAATCATGAATGATTTGCTTCCGCACGAAAATACAAAAAAAGGAAGCAGACGAGTTTACATTTTTGACTTTTTGGGAAGAGGGAGTTAGATAATGTTCTTCAGCTTATTGTAGTCAATGAAATACACAAATCGCAATGAAAAGGTATGTCGTTGTGGTTGATTGAATAGATTCTCCAAATTCTGCGTAAAATTCAAATTTGAGTTGGCGTCAAAATTAAAAATAGAGTTTCGGTAAAATGCAATCAATTGACTTCCTGGGGCAAATTGCCAGATGTAGTTCAAGTCTAAGTTCCAGCTATTAAAGTTCACATTGTTCCCGTTGTAAGAATTGTTTACTGATAGCGATCCATCACTTTCAAGATTGTTAAAGCTGTTATAGTTTACGGCTTCCCAGAAATGTCTGAAACTCAAAGATACCGAAGAGTTGGTGTTGAAATTAAATTTTCCTGAAATGGTATTGGTGTAACTTTTTCGATCTCGAAATCCGAAGATAATGTTGGAGCTGGTCTGGTCTACATAACCTTGATCGTCATTGGTCTTGTTGAATCGCAGACGGTAGCGTAAAGCAAACTGATTGTTGAATCGATATCTGGGTGCAAAACTAAATCCGTAGCCTAATTTTGGGTTGTTACTAAAGGTGGTGTAGTACCCATTCATATTCAGCGCTAATTTTTTCTGAGAATTGGTAGAGAACCAACTATTCATGTTCAAGCGTTCAGGTTGCATGAAGAAAACACCACTCGTTGTCCCTTGTCTAGGTTCAAAAAAGTCACGCTCTGGCGATCCATAGTTGAGGTTAGCTCCAAAGTTGAAACGATCACGGGTTTGGGCAGACCCTCCAACTCCAGCGAAATAACCAGTGTAAACTCCAGAAAAATGTTGAAAATTTAAATTGTTGTAAAAATTCACCCAAATTCTATTGAACTTTTTGGTGGGTTGTACTGTTCTCCATCCAATGTTTCCATAAATGGTCTGCTGATCATTGGTAAAGAGAATCCCCAAATCATTCGGGTTGAAATCTTTACTTTCAAAATTGTATCCAATTTCCCAAAACCAATTTTGGAAATCATATCCAAAACTGTTGTCAAAGGTGTAACCAGTATTGGGGTTGTTAGGATCATCCGAGATGTTACTCATTCGGAAAGAGCCATCTGCATTGTATTTGCTGTCTTTGGTTTCAATGTGCCAATCCAAGGCAGTTACGTTTGCATCTCGAAAACTTCCGTCTCTAGTAACATTGGTATTAATTAATGATAGGGTTGAATTCTGATTGAATTGTTGATCCAACACCAGTATGTTGTAGTTAGTGAATGGTTCTAATACAGCTTTTCGGATGCTTCCGTCTGCATTGTCTCGAATCGTAGCTTCTGCCTTTTGTGTAATGGCATTAAAAAATCCGATTCCCAATCCCTTTTTAGTTCTACCAGATACTTTTATGGCGTTCAGCATTGTGGTCTTATCGGGTCGATCAATGATTTCTTCAGTGGCGCTTAGGGTTCCAGCCACGTTGAATTGGTCAATTGGGGCTGCTCCGATGCGTCTAGAATAGAATAGGTTGGCAATATTGAAAAGTTCTGTCCCTTCCGTAAAGAATTGCCTCTGTTCTGTAAATTGTTGTTCAAATGGCCCCAAATTCAATACCACGTCATCAAAGCCTACTTGGCTAAAATCAGGAATTAAGGTCGCATCCAAAGTAAAGTTTTCGGTCAATCCGTACTTGATATCCATTCCAACAGCCCAGTCAAATTCGGTTTTGCCTTGAAATGTGTTTGTAATAGAGGATTGATAAGGATACAAATTCAATCGCGTGGTTGGTTTGATTTCTCTCAAATCGGTCACCAGTCCGTCGTATTGTGTCCAGCGTCCTACAGTATTGTCAATGTGATTCCAGGTATGTTGCTCGTTGAGTAATTCGAGTCGACGATGAAAATTGAATCCCCAAGATTGTACAGGTTGATTTTGAAAACGCAGCGCTCTGTAAGGGATTTTCATTTCCACATTCCATCCTTTATCGGTGATACGCGTAGCGCTATCCCAAACAGCACTCCAATTAAAGTCTTCGTTACCATTGGATACTTTTGCATCAGCTTGATTTCCAGTAGCTTGAACGATAAATTCAAAAGGGTTCTGTCCGTCGTCATTTGGATTAATCGTCACCAAAAAGAAATCGGAAATACTAAAGTTATCGCGAACCGCAAATTCACGTGGGATTTTGTTGGGATTCGGATCTTTCATTTCAGCAGAAATGAAAATTGCATCATCGTTATAAACAACTTTTACTTTTGTTTGATAATTGTTGTCAACCAATTTTCCATTGGCAGGTCTTAAAACAACGAAGTCCGTTGCCTCTTCGGCATTGGCCCAAGCCTGGTCGTCTAGAGCACCATCGATTTTAGGTGCTTTCTCGACACGGGTAGTTTTAATTGTTTTTCTATTTTCGTTGGATTGTGCCTTTGTAGCAAGTGAAAAAACAAGGCATAATACAATAGCTAGCGTTAGTGGTCGCATGTGTTTTTTGTGTTGATTGAGTTGCTTTCGCTCGGTAAATCTATAATTCACAAGTAGGATAGAATTACAAAACAATGTTAATTATTTCAAAGACTTCTTAAAATTTAGGATGTGACAACATCCAGTTGTTAAAGTCTTCTTAATATCTACATTTTAGGTGGGTTATTTTTTTACAAAATATGTCAGAATTCCTCAGTTGAATTTGTATTTTTGCAGGCATTAAATCACACTTTCAACTATGAATTTACACGAATATCAAGGAAAAGAAATTTTAAACAGCTTTGGCGTTAGAATTCAACGCGGTATTGTAGCTACAACACCTGAAGAAGCAGTAGATGCAGCTAAGAAGTTAACTGAAGATACAGGAACTGGTTGGCATGTTATTAAAGCGCAAATCCATGCTGGAGGGCGTGGTAAGGGTGGAGGCGTAAAGCTTGCAAAAAACCTTGATGATGTGAAATCCATTGCCAATGACATTATTGGTATGATGTTGATCACTCCTCAAACCCCACCGCAAGGGAAACTAGTAAACCAAGTGTTGGTGGCAGAAGACGTGTATTATCCTGGTGATTCTGAGCCAGAAGAATACTACATGTCTGTCTTGTTAAATAGAGCAACTGGTAGGAACATGATCATGTATTCTACCGAAGGGGGAATGGATATCGAGACTGTTGCTGAAGAAACGCCACATTTAATCTTTACAGAAGAAATTGATCCGTTGTTAGGAATCATGCCTTTCCAAGCTAGAAAGATTGCCTTTAATTTAGGATTGTCTGGAGCTGCTTTTAAAGAAATGGTTCGTTTTGTAACGTCATTGTACACGGCTTATGTGAAAAGTGATTCATCTTTGTTTGAAATCAACCCTGTGTTAAAAACGTCTGACGACAAGATTTTGGCAGTAGATGCTAAGGTTACTTTGGATGACAATGCATTGTTTAGACATAAAGATTACGCTGAATTGCGAGATACAAGAGAGGAAAACCCGATTGAAGTAGAAGCAAAGGCGGCTGGATTGAACTATGTTGATTTGGATGGAAACGTTGGATGTATGGTGAACGGAGCCGGATTGGCCATGGGAACCATGGATTTAATTAAAGAATCAGGTGGTGAGCCAGCAAACTTCTTAGACGTTGGTGGTACCGCTGATGCGCAGCGTGTAGAAACAGCATTCGGAATCATTTTAAAAGATCCAAATGTAAAAGCCATCTTGGTAAACATTTTTGGAGGTATTGTTCGTTGTGACCGTGTTGCTCAAGGGGTTGTTGATGCCTATAAAAATATGGGTGATCAAATCAACGTTCCAATCATCTGTAGATTACAGGGAACAAATGCTAAAGAAGCAAAAGAGTTGATTGACAATTCAGGAATGGAAATTATTTCTGCTACTGAATTCCAAGAAGCTGCGGACAAAGTACATGAAGTATTGAGTGCTTAATTCAAATTCTTAATTTATATTGGAAGGCCTCACGATTTCGTGAGGTTTTTTTTATTCCAATTCGTAAATCTGATATCGCCGAGACCACGAAAATGAATCGTTCGGATTAATCTCTATATCAATAAAGATTTCCGGACAAATAACATGAGGAGTTCCCCAAAGGTGGAATTGTTTGGTTTTGAAATCGCCCGTTTCGCTGATTCCGATATTTATGGCTTTATTTTCCAATTTCCAGTTGGCGTCAACAAATCGATCTTTAAATTCGGTGCTAATGAAAAATGCCTCGGTAGGACTTTTTGCAAATTGAATTTCATTTTCTTTGATAGCCATGGCTTTCTCTTTGTTCACTAGCTCTGTCAACTCTTCTAAACGTAGTTCGGTCGGAATAGTTAGTGAATAATCATTTCCAATCAAATCTTCACTAAAGCGAATAAAATTATGATTGTATTCATTCGTTCTAATCACTTTACTTCCTGTATTCTCTAAGCGATAGTCAATTTGAATTCCGTCTTCTTTCAGAGATAAAGTCTTTCGTAAAACATAGGCATATTCTTTATGTAATTCACCGATGGTTGTGAAAGTAATTCGATCTTCTGATTTCTGAATTTCTACTTCCGAGGGTTTGATGGAGTAGGGCTTTTGAAAATCATAAGACTCATCTTCCTTGAGTACCATACCAACTCCGATCTTGTGACAATATTCTCCAATTGATGCTTCCCGAAATCCTAGTGGATTCATGCTTCCGAATTCGTTGTACAATCCTTTACCGAAAGTTTTGTCGTCCTCTTGATTTTGATTTTCTAACTCGGTCCCCAGCAGTTCTAACCCTTTAAATTTTAGGCTAGTAATCTTACCAGAACCATCAAATCTTGAGGCGCTGTAACCTTCTTGGGGTAAATCGATGGTGACTTCAATAGTTGTGTTGGATAGAACAATGCTCATGGCTCCTTTTTTATTTCAATCATAATTGGGAAATGATCCGAAGGGTATAATCCATTGGGTCTTTTTGTGGTGATTACTTCGTGATTCTTGATTTTCAAATTTTTATAGAAAATGTAGTCGATACGATTTTTTGCGGTCTTTTGAATATCAAAGTTTGTGAAGGTTCCTTGTTGTGCCGAGACTGGATCTGCCGAATCTTTCAACGTTTTCAATAATGTATGAATAGGAGGGGAGTCTGGCAAGGCGTTGAAGTCCCCCATTACGATGGTTTTTTGATCATTAAGAGATTTCTCTTTGATTATTTTTAGAATTAACTGGGCCGATTTTAATCGTGCTTCTGTTCCAAGATGGTCAAAATGTGCATTGAAAACATGCAGTGTGCTATTGTCTTTTTTGTCTTTAAATTGACAATAAACCAATATGCGGTTAAGGTTGGCATCCCAACCTTTTGATACCGTATTAGGAGTTGCAGAAAGCCAAAATACTTCTGAGGCAACCAATTCCAATGCTTCATTTTTCCAAAATACGGGTAACCCTTCGCTTTTTGAGTCTTGTCCGTCCCGCAAATAGTTAACCACTTTATAGTTCGATAAATGCTTTTGGATGAATTTTGTTTGATGAGGTAAAGCCTCTTGTAATCCGAAGATATGAGGATCGTTTTCGGACAGTAATTGAACCACATCACCCTTTCGATGTTCCCACCAATTTGGGCCATCGTTTTTATTATCGTAGCGAATATTAAAGGTAAGGAGCTTGGTTTGACCGATTGAGTAGGTGCTCAACAAACCTAGTAGGAAGATGGTAAAAAGTCCGCGTAATTGCATGCCATAAAAATAGGAAAGAAAGATGGGTAAACGCAATCTAGAACATGAAATTCAACAGACCTTGATTTGCTTCCCTTCTTTCGATTAGCCATTGAATGGCTTCCTCTTTATTGGTGAAGTTTTTAAAGATATCTTGTCCCCAGTTTTTGGCTACGGATTCTTTGAATTCCAATCTCGATTTGGTACTTGAGTCGTCTGCCTTAAAAACAAAAGCACAATGATGTCGTATGGTAAGTCCGGTTAAGGAAATTAAGTTCTTGTTCAATTCATAGAGATCATAAAAACCATAGTTTTCAATCACATCGGTCATGTCAAACAAGATATAATTGCTATTATGTGTTTTACTAAACTCGGCTGCATCTGATAGAAAATTTACTTCCTTGTCTTTGTCCAAAACTCCCACATAAGAGGCTATGACAAGTTGATTTTTTTCATCAAAAACAATCGTTTCACTAGCGCTAAGATTTTCTGAATCGACAGAGTGTCTGAAAATGTCAAGAATTTGTTCTAAGGTTTCAAAATCCAGCGGTTTGTTGAAGAATTGCTTGACATAAGGATAATTCAATACTCTTTTTTTGTCATCAGGATTGATGGAAGAGGTCAGCATAAAGATGATGGTATGTGCTTTTTTTGGTGCGTCAAATTTGTCATATTCTTCCAAAAACTTCCAACCATTCATCAATGGCATATTAATGTCCAATAAAATGATGTCTATGGGATCCGTATTTTCTTTCAAGTAAGCCAAGGCGTCTTTTCCACAGGAAATCTCAATGATGTCTAAGGAGTCGTTTAGCTCATTTAAAATGTATTTGTTGTAAAAGTTCGCGTTCGTATCATCATCAATCAGCATTATGCGCTTAAGATTTTTCATGATACATCATTTTTTAATGGTAAAATAAAACGTCGTTCCTTTTCCCGGGGTAGAGGTCAACCATATATCGCCTCCATGCAATTCTACTACACGTTTACAATGCGCCAGTCCAATACCGGTTCCATGGTATTTGTCCTCCGCATGCAGTCTTTGAAAAACTTCAAAGATTCGATCGAAGTGCTGTTCCTCAATACCAATTCCATTATCAGCAAAAGAGAAGGTTATTTTTTCATCATCCTCTTTGGCATCAATCACTAAGAAAGGGGTTACATCATCAGCTACGTATTTAAAAGCATTGGTGGTAAGGTTTAGAATCAACTGGTGGAAGTCGTTTTCAAAAACGTCTAATTCAGTGACTTTTCCGATATAATTGATTTGTGCCTTGTCTTTTTGAATCATCTCATGCAAATCAATTTTCAAATTGAGAAGTACTTTACTCATCTCAACGCGCTTCCTTTCCTTTTCTTTTCCAATTCGTGAGTAGAAAAGTAAGGCCGTAATGAAATCTTTCATTCGATTGGCAGAATAGACAATTACATCCAAACTCTTTTCTCCAATTTCATTCAAACGATCTCGATTGGTTTCCAATAAACGAGAAAAGGATAAAATTGAATTTAATGGCTCTTGCAAATCGTGAGAGGTGATGTAGGTGAATTGTTGTAATTCTTTGTTTTTACTCTCTAATTCTTTATTCAATTGCAACAAATCGGCATTGATATCTTTTTGCATTCCCAGTTCAACGCCTTCCGTAATATCAACATGACTTCCAATCAAACGCGTAGGCCTACCATCTTTATCTCTGATGGCCTTTCCTCGGCAACGCATGTATACCATATGCCCGTCTTTGTGTCGGTACCGAACAATTTGATCGTAAGGATGATCTGGGTTTTTTAGGTGTTTTTCTAAGTTTTGCGTGGCAATTTTTAAGTCAGACGGATTGATCATTTCTTGCGTGGCCACAAGACTGTTTCCCATCTCTTCTGGATTGTAACCTAAGGCGGTCCAACCCTTATCGCTCATCCAAGCGTTTTCTGGATTTTCAAGATCCCAATACCACAAGCCGTCCAAGGAGCTGTCTTGAAGGGCATCAAATAAAGAATTGTCTTTATGGATGAGTTCGTAAAGCTCTTGCTTTAAATAGTGGTCTTTTTGTATAGCATTTTTTGAGGGCATAGCTATGTTTAATTACATAATTCTTCAATCTCACAAAAATCAGTCAACGCATGTTTTCTAAGGTAGTGATTTTCAATGATTTTTCCAATTTATCTTGGTTGTTTGTTTGTTTCTTTTTTAACAATTTAATGCTTTCTTTTTTAATTCTTTTGATTGCTCCGCCAATCTTTGCCATGGCAGGAAGGACAAATGGTATGAATAACGATGTATTCTTTACTTTCTTCTTTTGACAATTCCTCTGGTGCTTTCCAATCGTCTGTTTTGGATAATTTCAATTTGTTGCAAATACTGCATCGTTGCGTTGGGTTTCTAAAATTACCTGTGGTCTCTTCTATGTGCACAGGATTGTTAAAAGGCTCTTCCCGTAACAAATAATTATTGATATTCAAACTCTCATTCGTGTCTGGCTTGATCACCATTTGCATGAATCTCTTATGGCTAGGTGAATCACAACGATAATTGATGGTATGTTCTTTACCCAATCTTCGACATTTCCCGAATACCACTTGATAATACATTTTGGTTGCTTCACCCACAATGTAGGACAATATAGACCTTCCAATTACTTTCTCTTTCACAGTCAAATCATCGGCTTGACCAACGGTGGCGGCTTTTATCCAATCGTCCGAAACTTCTACAATGGTGTTGGACTTATCTACCTGGTACGAAACTTTTTCAATGTATTCCATGGTTTACGAATTTTCAACCTAATTATTATTCGATACTAAACTTCTTCTGTTACCCACTTTTTCATGGTTTCAATCAGTACATCATTATCAATTGGTTTGGTAATGTAATCAACAAATCCCTCCTGTAAACAGCGTTCTTTGTCACTGGTCATCGCATAGGATGTCTGCGCAATTATTTTCGCCTTAGGATTTACTTTTAAAATTTGTTTTGTAGCCTCATACCCATCCAAAATAGGCATACGGATGTCCATCAGAGTGATGCAAATGTCTTCGTTTTCGACAAACTTCTCTACTGCTTCCTCCCCATTTTTGGCCCAAATGGTCTGTACTGGTAAATCTTTCAGAATTTCCTTCAAGAACAATCGATTGGCATAATCATCTTCAGCAACTAAAATCTTTTTACAATCCAACATCGTATTGTTCTTAGTACGTTTCTTGGTTTTTTCTGATTTTTTTGTCTTACTAACTTTTTTATGAGGTAGCGTAATGGTAAAGGTGCTTCCTTTGCCCAATTCAGATTGCACATCAATAGTACCTCCGAGTAAATCAACGATACCTTTTGAAATGGTTAACCCTAAGCCTGTTCCTTTGGTTTTAGCGCTATCCTTATTTTCAAGTCGTTGGAAACGTTCGAAAATCAGGGTTAATTTGTCTTTAGACATCCCCAATCCCGTGTCAGAAACCGTGATGATGAGCTTTGAGTCATGCACGTTGTAACCGAACTCTACCAGACCTTTTTGGGTGAATTTCAATGCGTTATCAATTAAATTGGAAAGCACTTGCTTTAATCGAGTAGCATCACTTTCTACCACCAAATTATCCAAAGACTTCGGAATAATCGTGCGTAGTTTCACTTGATGTTTTTCATCCTGTTTTTTTATTTCATTAAAAGTTGTCTCGAGTTCTCTAAACAAATTGCCTAAATGACAGCTTCCTTTATTGATTTGAAGCTCACCAGCTTCAATTTTAGAAATATCAATGATGTCGTTGGTCAAGTTCAATAATTGCTTGGTACAACTTTCAATGATGTCTACATAAGAGTTTCGAGTTTCAACATCAAGATCATCTTTTCGCAACATGTTGGCAAAACCGAGTAATCCGTTCATTGGTGTGCGGATTTCGTGACTCATATTGGCTAAAAATTGATTCTTGTAAATATTGGCTGTTTCGGCTTTCTGTTGTGCCTCAATAAGTCGCAATTCCTGTTGTTTGCGTTCTGTGATGTCTTGGGAAACTCCCCATATGGCATATACTTCTCCATCTTCATTTTGCAATGGCTCACCTTTTGCCCAAAGCCATTTATTCGTGCCGATTGAAGATTCCATCTCTACTTCAATTTGATAAGGAGTAGCGTTTGCAATGGCGTTTTCAATGGAAGAATTGATCAATTTCCAAGAGGACTCGGTCCAAAACTTTTTGTGTTCTGAAAAACTTGGTACAGGTGCCATGTAATCCATTTCGAACATCTTGTACATCTCTTTGGTCCAGGTAATTTCATTGGTCTTCACATCCAAATACCAGCTACCCACTTTGGTCACTGCTTGCGCCTTGTTCAAATGGAAGCGGTTTCGTTTCAATTCTTCTTCTTTTTCTTTCAATTGATTGATACGAACAAAGGCAATCACCACACCATCAATCTTTTTATCGAGTGTTACAAATGGACTAATTCGTTTCAAATACCAATTCCCATGAATGTCTTGCACTTCATTTTCAAAAGTTTTTAAATCGTCCAATGCTCTTCGAGCATTATCGATAATGGTCTTTCGAATTTCTGTATTAAAATTTGAAGTGAAAGAGGTTAAGGATCGCCCTATGTCACTAGGCTCTAGGTTAAATACCTTCTTGATTTCTGGCGTATATTTTCGAATGTTCAGTTGTGCATCCAAGAAAAGGGTACCAATGTCTGAACTAGTCAATAGGTTGTTCATGTCATTGTTCAGATCTTCTAATTCCCTATTTTTTTCTTGGAATTCAGAATTTACGGTGTATAATTCCTCATTTACCGATTGCAATTCTTCATTGGAACTTTGTAATTCCTCATTGGAAGACATTAATTCCTCATTGGAACTTTGTAATTCCTCATTACTCGTTTCAAGCTCTTCAACAATGTTTTGAAGTTCGTGACTTTTTTGTTTGAGCTCTTGTTCTAGACTTTCAATTCGTTGTTTTGAAAAATTGGAAACGTCGTTGTCAGATAAAATGATTTGTTCTTCGGCCTTGCTTATTTCTCCCTCTCCAAATTGAATCAGGTACTTTTGATTCCGCAAAGAAGGGTTCTCGGCTACTTCAAAATATAAATTGGTTACCAAATCTTCACCATTGTTCTTGTAAACTAGGTTTTTTATTTCCACCGAACTTTTGGTTTCATCTACCTTTCGCAAACCGTTTTTTATAACGGTTGCCAGTTCTTGTGAAACCATTTGGTACAAATTCGATGAGAAAGATCCGTCGGATTGATTGAACCATTTTTTAAAGTCCCCAACCATAAACTCAACATTACATTCCTTGTCAACAAAAACGCTCACAGGGGCATGTTTTTGACTTAATATCTTGTAATAATGAGCTTCACTGTGTTTGGTGCTCGACTGATTTTGCTGCTTTAAAGACAATCCTTGAAGTGGATTGATGGTACGCATTTTTGAATAGGTGTACAGTTTGTTCCCTTTGTTGATGCGCTTTATGGCTTTTAAATTTTGATAAATTTTGTATTTGTTATCAATGATGGAAAACAAATTACTAATTGGTCCAAGGGATTCGCTGCTTCCTAAAAAGAGCACGCCATCTTGATTCAATGAAAATTGGAATCCAGCTAATACGGTTTTTTGGGTTTCGTTGGATAAATAAATCAAAAGATTGCGACAAGAGATCAAATCAACCTTTATAAATGGTGGATCCTTCGTAACGTCATGATAGGAGAAAATAATTTTTTCTCTCACCTTATTCGTAATTTCTAAATTGCCGCCCGATTTTAAGAAATAACGCTCTAGGATTTCTTTATCAATATCTTCTGCATTGTTAATGGGGTAGTTCCCCATACTGGCAAAATTCAATGCTTTTTTATCAATATCGGTTGCAAAAATTTTATAGGAAATGTTGAGGCGATTGCGTTGAATGTAATCTTCAAATAGAATCGCTAACGAATAAACTTCTTCACCACTTGAACATCCTGGTACCCAAATACGGATAACTTCGTCATTGCCCTTTTTGTTACAGAGTTCGGGGACCACTTTCTCTCGCATTACTTCATAAGCTTTTTTATCTCTGAAAAAGCTCGTAACACCAATTAAGAATTCATTGTTGATTGCTTCTTTTTCTTCATCACTTGAAATTAAAAACCGAAGGTAATCTTCAAGGGTTTTGATGTTGTGAAGATTCATTCGTTTTTCAAGACGTCGTAATAAGGTATTTACCTTGTATTTCTTAAAATTGACATCTGTATGCTTATAAATGACCGATAATATGGTTTGAAAAGTACTTTCCTTATCCAGGCTGGCCGTTTCCACATCATCAATTTCGAGCGCCTTAAAATGTTTCGAACTATTCTTGGTGTAGTTAACGATGGTTTCAGCCATGTTTTCTACTGGCAGAATAAAATCTGGTAAATTGGTAAGGATGGAAGAGTTGGGCATCCCGTCGAACTGTGCAGTATCGGGATCTTGAACAAAAATGGTTCCCATTTCTTCCTTGATGGTTTTGATTCCTCTAGACCCGTCAGAACCTGTACCTGATAAGATTACTCCAATCGATTTCTCTTTGAAAGCCTTTCCGACCATATGGAAGAAAATATCAATGGGCAAGTTCAGTTGTTCTTTCGGATCTTTGTCAATCAACACAAATTGATCATTTTCAATTCCAATATTGTTATTGCGATTGTTCAAATACACGCAATTTGGTTTGATTTTTTGACCGTGCTCTGCCGTAAAAATTTTCATATGGGTATGCTTGGAAAGCAATTCGGGCATGAGACTTTTAAAATCAGGAGATAAATGTTGAATAACAACATAAGCTGCACCCGTATTTTTGGGAATGTGATCAAAAAAAGTTTGTACTGCTTCTAGTCCTCCAGCAGATGCGCCAATCGCAACTACATAGAAATCTTTTTCGTTGGCCATGATTGATTAAAGTTTATTATCATAAATTTAATCAAATGCTTAGAGTTGCACAAATGACATTTGTCATGGTTTTGGATATCAATTATTTAATGGATTAATAATCTAATAATCTAATAATTTAATAATTCAATAATCAAATAATTCAATAATTTAATGATCTAATAATTGAATGAATTAATGGAGATGGGTTCGGGAATGCGAGGAACTGTGGTTCAAAATGATCAAAAAACAAAAAAGCCTTGCAATTGCCAGGCTTTATGTTCAAATCAATCTAGTTTCTTTTTTCGATACTCATTTGGAAGACGAGATTCGTCTTGCATCAGAATCAGAGGTACGATGCCAAAATTCTTTCAACACCAACCACTTCACGGCATCGTACGACCCTCTGATGTATTTTTTTAGGATGTTACCATAAATTGTTTAACAAAATATAATAAATCTTAAACAAAAGTATTAAGAAAGCTCCAATAACCTTCCATAGAGATGCATATTTAACAAGGATTTAATATTGAAATTCTAAATGTTAAAAAGAAATCGATGTAGTGTTAACGAATTGTATCTTAAGGATCTACATGAAATCTGAGGTTCTCCAAATAGAAAATCGTGAGAAGGGTACCTAAGACGCCAATCAAGGTCCAAATAAGGATGATAAGGTAATCTGGATTGATGTGTTGCAAATGCATGCTGACGTTCATGGCCATCATGGCGAAACCTAGCGTACTGGTTTTTGTAAGTACGATACCCGTAAGAATATACCCCCAACGCTCTTTCCAATATAGCATTAATCCAGTGGCAATCATGAGTGGAATGATGAGACCGAGATCAAGTCCATAAGTTATTAAGGGAGGGGCACCATCAAAGGTATTTGATTGATGAATGCTACTGTTTAAATGTGAGACAATATCCTTGATCCATAGAAAGGCCAGCATTGAGGCAATAGTAAAAAAATAGGATACGATGGCCAATTTAATGTTGGTCCTAGGGAAAGAGAACCGCACTTTTTCATGAGATAGTAATAAACAGGAGCGAATAAATCCGACGATGGAAAATCCGAATATTCCAATTTGAAAGAAATACAAGAAGCTCAGTTTGGAACTGAAAACAAAAAAGCTATACGTGTAAGCAAAATAGAGGAGAAGACCTGTATTTAGCATCCACCATTTGATTCGATGTTGTCCAATACCACGCTTTAGACTAAACAACAACAAAGGCACTGCAACGGTGAGGGTGATGAGGTCTTGACCAAGCCATTGCGCCTTGGTCCAATTGTCATCTTGATAAAAATCATTATTGTAAATAGCTAGTACACATGCAATTGTGGCCAAAAAAGCAATACATCGAATAAGAAGTTTCATATGCTTTGGCTATTTGTCATTAAACTTTGATGCTGTAAATTCGAGAAGTTTCATTCCATGGATGAAAACCATCTCCTATGTATTCGAACCCATATCGTTCGTAGTAATCAACATGGGAAGTACTCAAATATAAATTCTTAAACCCAAAAGCTTTGGTATCGCTTTTTGCCTTTTCAAATAGGAATTTGGGATAGGCATTTCCTCGGTGTTCCTCTTCGATAAACAAAGCACAAAGCCATGGGTATAAATCACCCCTACTTATAAAGTCATTGGTGATTAATCCAGCACAACCAATAATCTCATCATTCTTCTGTAAAAGATACCATTGAGGTAGATTGTCTTTGCCAGTCAAGGCATAATGTATAGCATCATAGTAGATTTGAGGTGCAACACTAGGCCATTTGTTTTGAAAATATTGGATGGCCTCTTTTTCATATTGAGGGTGCTCACGAATCGAAATAATTTTCATGTCATCCATAGTTTTTAATTTGGTGAGGAAACATCTACCAAGGCACCATCAGGATCTTTAAGGAGTATTCTTCGCTGACCGTAAAACGTGTCTGCTGGCTCGCTTACGATATCAAAACCTTCAGCTTTGGCCAGTTCGTAAATTTGGTGCACATCTTCTACAACAATGGTAATGTAAAAACCGGTAGGTGTATTTTTAAAACTAGCAGGAACGGCGTCATAGGCTTTGGAGATAATGCCCAATTCCAATCCTTTTTCTTTGGAGACCAAATGAATAAACCAATCACTTTCATAGCCAACTTCAAAGTCGAACAAATGAGTGTAGAAGTCCCTACTTTTGGTTAAATGATCAGAGCAGATGTTGATTAGAATCCGATCGATTTTCATAGCGAATCGAAATTAATTGATTGATGCCATTTAAAGGTAACTAATATTTTTTAGCAAACCTCCTGACGGTGCAGAAAAAATTACGATTGAGGTTGTTGCTGGGTCACGCAATGAATCATGCCCCCATTGGCGTATAAATTTCGACAATCGATTCCGACTACCGTTCGATTTGGGTAAAGGGTTTGTAGTTTTTGAAGGGCAACTGCATCGTTGGGGTCGTTATAGGTGGGTACGAGCACTTTGGTATTGGCAATATAATAATTGCAATAAGAGCCTTTGTATCCTAAATTTTGGCCATATTCGGTAACCACATCATTTTGGGTTAAAGGTAGCTTTAAGAAATTATAGGGTTGCCCTTGAGCGTTTTTTGCGGCGTATAATTTGTCGATGTCTGATTGCAATACATCATAGGCCAGCAAATCAGATGTATCCATGGTAACAATGGTATTTGTATTGCCAAATCGGGCAAAACCATCAATATGCTGATCGGTTATTTCTAATCCAGCTTGACCCTCCAACCAAACAAAATTCGTAACTCCGAGATATTGTTTAAAGATGTCTTCAGCTTCTTTTTGAGTCATTCCAGCATTTCGATTGGAATTTAAAATGGAGCTCTTACAAGCCATTAAAGTCCCGTGTCCATCCATTTCCACGCTGCCGCCTTCATTAATCATGATGGCCTTTAAATCAATCAAGCGTTTGTTTTGATCTTGAGCTATTTTAGAGGGAATGGCATTACAGTTGGCATACGCAGCCTTGTTGCCCCAACCGTTGAATCCCCAATCTTGGACTACCAAATTGTTATTTTGATCTCGAACATAAATAGGACCATTATCTCGAATCCAAAAATCGTCGGTAGGATATGTTTTGAAATAAACATTGGAAAGATCAAATCGAGCGGCATTTAACAAGCTCAATATTCTGGTTTTTTCGGCGCTATCATAGGCAATTATGAAGACCTTCTCACTGCTTACAAGCTCTTTGGTCAATGTAACCCAGGTAGCATCCAATCTGTTTCGGAAGGTTTGTCCATATTGATAATGATGCGGCCATTGCAACCAAGTTGCTTCGTGAGGTTCGCTTTCCTCCGGAAAGGTAAATTCAATAGCCACTGGATTATTCGCGTTGGTGTTTGTATTGACCGAAGCCTCAGTTTCAGATCCCGAGGAACTGCAAAAACAACATAAGGCAATCATGGCCATAAACAGAAAAGAATACAAAGACTTCATATAAAAAAGTTATTTCTAGACTTTACCGCCTCCTTTGGCCTTGTAGGATGTGTATGCAACCCCAGCACTGGCAAGGGCTCCCGAAACACCAATAATCCAGTTCTCACTAAAGGATAAAATGATCCCGGCAATAAAGCCTGCAATTCCTAGGTATAACCCGTAATTTGACGATTTATTTTCTTTTTCACTCATTGGGAATGGATTTAGGTTCTGTTTAATTCGACAGGTTTTGATTGTTTGAAAAGCTCGAGCATGATTCGAGCGGTTTCTTCTGCCGCGAGTTTTGGGGAAAGTGCGGTGTCGGAAATGCCCGATACAACCCTCGATATATCGTGATCAACCTTTCCTTTTTGTCGCCACGTATTCCCTTGTGCAACCGTTAAGTAGGCGGAGAAATTGTGATGACCTGTTCCTGGTCTTTCACCAATGATGTGAACAATCCCATGGCTCTGGGTAGACTTTTTCCCAAATAAGAGTTCACCTGAAGCGTAACCGGCTCTCACTCGGCCGTTCCGAATCACAATTTGATTGTTCGAGGTTTTGATGCCTGCCTTCCCTAAATGATCTCTCAAATGCGAAAGAAAAGGGGATAGGTGATCATCGTCCATAATGGATCGAGCGTTCAAACCATCGGAAATGAAAAGTTGAACGTCAGGATGGTTTCCCTTCCATGAATCTCTTAAATACGTAAGATCTTTTTGGGCTTTTTCAGTCAAGGATTCGCCCGACTCCGGATGATATACATAGTCTTCACGATTTTTAGATGCAGTTTTAATTACTACCGCATTCTCAATCCTTTTGATGAAACGAGCATTCATTTCGGTCCAAAGGCTTTCCTTGGCATCTTCATAGAGATACCGAACTCTTTGGTCTAGTTTTTCATTCAATTCCCAAGGTTTATTCCCATAACCTTGAGCAATCGGAACTCCTCTTTTTTCGATTCGATTGATGGCCAATTGACCCTGACGGTATATTTCAGCTTTGGTTTTGTGGGTTCCTTTGCGTTTTTCATATTGATAATAGACCCAAATTGGATCGCCAAAATGTTCGGTAGGATTTCCTTTATCATCGATGATGCCCATGTCCTTAAAAAACTCCCACATGGCATCATTGACCTTGTAGCCAAATTGCTCTCTGACTTTTACGTGATTGTTAAATGCTGTTGTTAGGTAACTCAACATGGGGTCATTTTTTGTCGGCAAGGCCATCAAATACGCTGGATTTGCTGGCATGACTTTTTCAATACACCAATCCAAATCATCCAGATTGACATCCATGTGAAGGGTAGAGCAAATGTCCAAACCAATGGTTAGGCCATGTAGTTTTCCCATAACGGTATCTTCCAAACAACAGCGAACCAATTGTTCCTTGGTTCTAAAAACTTCAGGTCCAATAAAGCCGGCTACATCATTTACATGAACCCAAGAATTGGAGCTTCCTTTCACTTCATTGATTCTTTGTTTTAATGCTCTTAAGAATCCGTATTTTCTGGACTCATGCATCACCATATCAAACCCCTCAGCATGCCCATTGGTTAAGTCGGCACCCTGGCCAGTTTCCGCATAAAATCCATATTGGCCATTTCGCACCGTGGCATAGTCTAACATTTTATCTATGGTTACATCGAAGGTTTGGTTGGCCTTTACCGTTCCCGCCAAACTTTGAAACCAGATACCTGTGGTATTGGGATGTTCCTTTTCTACTTCTGACTGAATATCGATATGGGAAAGCACGCAATTCGGAATCGTTTCTTCCAAATCAAAGGTTTTGCTAATGTCGAGGAGGGCGCTTTCTATTTTGGCAACAGACTTGGGTTCACTAGAAACCGGATTGGTTCCTAAAACTACATCTCCCACTGCGTAAGACCATGCATTGAAGACTTGCCAAGAAATATCTTCGATGTTATCTGTTGGCGAATTGGGCTGCACTCGTGCACCCATATATCCCTTGCTGCCAATCTTGCTGCCTGGTAGTGCGTTGAATACTTTTTGACTCAGGGCAATTAACTCCTGATTGTCCATCAATTTCACAAGACAAGCAATGGTATCACTCGATAAACTCTTCGAAATGGCTTTGATATCAGCTTCGGAAGCCTTTAACACCAACTGTTTCAATTCGCCCAATGTTTTATCCAAGACTTCATCATTCTGTTGTATGGAATTTTCTATGAGTTCATACAATTCGTCTTTAAAAACCACTTGCTGCTGAAGTTTTCGAATTGATGTGTTGGCCAGAAGTTCTCTAGCATAGAATCGTGACTTCTTATCATTGGCGGCTATGCCCAAGGTTTGATCACCTTCCTTAAATTCGTTGGCAGCGCCTAAAATTTGTTTGTAAAAAACATTATCAAATCCTCCTCTTTTGCGTTGAATAAAGGCGAATATATCTTCACCTTCAAGAGGTTTTGACAAGGCAACTCCTGTGGTCTTCGACATATTTTTTTCAGTCTCCGAGACGAATAGGTTGCAACCATTTAACACAAGAATGGAAGCACTGGCCAATCCAGTTTGTTTGAGAAATTCTTTCCGATTCATAGAATAATTGACATTTAGTTCTGTAAATTATACTTGAAAGATAGCCAATTATTTGATTTGGAATACTTGAATGACAAAAAGAACACCTTCTATCAGAACAACTTCTTTTCCATATGATAATTGTGGATTAGAACTCCTCGTAATTCGAAAGAGTTTTTCCGAATGGAGGAGAAGCCCATTCGTTCAAAAAATGGTTTTGCAGTTTCACTCGCATCCGTATGCAAAACTTTTGTTCCGTGATTTCGAGCTAGCTCTTCGATTATGTTGCACAAAGACTTAGCGATTCCTTTTCCTGTATGAGAAGGATGCACATACATCAAATCCATATAATTTTGATGCTCCAACGAACTAAATCCAATGATTTTTTCGTTGTCTACAACTGCATATACCTCTTGGTTCAAAATTTTTTGGGTCCATCTGTCGGTTTCAAGGCTTGAGGCAGACCAGGCTTTGATTTGTGCTGCGGTGTAGTCTTTAGAAGCGGTGTTGCGGATAGCGAGATTAAAAACATCAAGGACTTGGTCTAAATCATTCAAATCAACTTTTCTGCAAATGAAATTCTTGGGTTTATTGAAATCCGATAGATGCATTGACATCACCTTAAACGTGAAGTTTTCTTTTCCTATTTGAAAATCATGCTCACCAACGATGGAAAAGTTATGCTTGGTATAGAATTGAATGGCACGTTCGTTTTCGCGAAGTACGGACAACCAAATCGACTTGTATTGCAATTTCTTGGCTTCATCTAGTAATTCGGACTGAAGGGCATGTCCAATCTTTTTGGACAGGTACTCTTTCAAAACATAGATTTTTTGAAGTTGACAACTACTTTCTTCTTTGATGAAAGGGCTTGCAGAGTTAAGCTTTAGTTTGGCGTACCCCACAGGTTTGTTGTTCCAATAGGCAATCCAGAAATGGTTTCTTGACTTTGAAAGACTTCCATGAATCTTTTCCTTTGAGAAGGTTTGATTCAGGTAGTTTGAAAGGTCATTTGGATCACGAAACAAGTGCCCAAAAGTTTGGGTAAAGGTTGTTTTTCCCAATTCACTGATGGTATCACTATCCTTTGAACTTGCCTTATTGATGGTTAGCATTGCTTTCAAGTTTTAAATTTCGCATTCTTTTGGCATGCAAGAAAACAGCAATGGAACATCCGATGACAATGGGCAATGCACCAATCAAAGCACCGTAAATGATGTAAATGGAATTGGCAATCAGAGAGAACATCCGAAGTTTGAATTCTCCTTTGGTATACATCGAATAGAGATTGATTATCAGGGCGATATACCCTACAATATCATAGATCATGAAAAACGAATTTGAGCATTGGATTAGGGTCTAAAGCTACAACATTCGTTTTAGATTTTATTGCTATCAAAAATCAGTTCTTTGCGTCTTTTTTTAGGTATTTGTATACGACCCTAAAGAAATCAGCCTTGTTAATTGGCTTGGCAATAAAGTCGTCACATCCATGATCAAAGGCATCCTGAATATCCGTAGAAAGTGAATAGGCGGTTTGGAAAATAATTGGTAAATCTGGTTTTTTTTCTTTGATCAGGTTGGTTGCTTCATAACCACCCATCACAGGCATTTTGATATCCATCAATACCAGATTAATATTGTTGTTATTCTCGCAAATATCAACAGCTTCCTTACCGTTTTTCGCATGGAACAAGTTATATGTTCCGTCCATTTCTTCTTCGAAGAGTGCCTCAAGATATAAGTAGTTTACATCTTCATCTTCGGCGATAAGGATGTTGAAAGACCCGTCAGCAGAATACTCATTGGTAGGTATTTTTTTAGATAGATCAATTTTTGATTTGTGCGGAATGCTCAGATAGAAGGTAGATCCTTTACCTTTTTCAGACTCAAGGGTGATATAACCATTTAATAAAGTGGCGTGTTCCTTCGAGATTGATAAGCCAAGACCTAGGCCGCCCGTTTTTTGAGAATAAAATTTATCTTCTTGGGAGAAACGTTCAAAAATCATTTCGAAGTTTTCCTTGGCAATACCAATACCCGTATCTTTTACGTAAAAGATAATCAGCTCATTCAAAATGTTGTAACCGAACTCTACAAAGCCTTCATTGGTGTATTTAATAGCATTTTCAACAAGATTGCTAAGAATTTTGATGAGTTTAGATTTGTCGGTAATAATGTTGCAAGCATTGTCAGGCAAGGATTTCTTTACATAAAGTGCCAATTGTTTTTCTTTAACTTTGAGGTTGAAAATGGAGAAAATTTCCATCAATACTTCATTGATGTTAAATTCACTTTCTTTGATTTCAACTTGCTTGGTTTCCAATGTGGAAATTTCGAGAATATCATTAAGGATTTGTAGAAGCTGCTTGGAACTATTTTGAATAATTTTCACAAAATAATCACGTTTTTCATCCGTTAAATTCCGATTTGATAGCAAGTTTGAAAACCCTAAGATTCCGTTCATTGGAGTTCGTACCTCATGAGAAAGGTTGTTCAAAAACTCCGTTTTCAGCTGACTACTTTCCTCAGCTCGTTGTTGTGCAATTTTCAATTCGGTAATGTCGGTAGCAAACAAAATAATTCCCTTTACTTCATTGTCATCATCAAAAACAGGAATTTTATCCGTTTGAAGCCATTTCAGCTCTCCGTCAGCGGTTGGCAACTTTTCAATGATTCCTTTTTTAGGCTTTTTAGTTTTGATGACTTCAAGATCATCTTTGTAATAGATTTCAGCCATTTCCGGATATACCAACCTTGCTGGTTTACCTTCAATTAAGTGTTTGGGCATTCCTAGCATTTCTGACACACTCTCAGAGGCTCTAATGATGTTGTTTTTGGTGTCTTTTACAATAATGAGGTTCGGATCGTTTGCATACAACAAATTAATCTCATTGAACAATCTCTCAAATTGACGAATCGATTCATTTTTTTCCGTGATATCGGTATGCGTACCTACCAGGCGATATGGAATGCCATCCTCATTATAAAAAACTTTAGATCGAGATAAGATGTCGATTAGACGTCCATCTTTGTGTATCATGGAAAACTCAACTTCAAAACGTTTTGTTTTTTTAGATACTGCTTGCTCAAAAGCATGAAGGGTTTTGGCCGCATCTTCATCATCGGTGAGTTGATTCCAAATACTGAGGTCATTGGGAAGTTCAGCATCGGAATAGCCGAGCATCTCTTTCCATCGTGGTGAATAATAAACCTTTTGATTGATGAGGTCTGTATCAAAAATTCCATCTGTGGTTGCAGAAAGTACTTGCTCCAATCGTTCCTTGATATGCTCTTCGCGTTTTAGGTTTTCTCCTAGCGTTATATTTGCTTCTTGAATCACTCTTTCAATTTTCTTTTTTTCAGTGATGTCGGTGTGTGTACCTACAATGCGATAAGCCTTTTCATCTTTGTTGTAGAAAATTTTAGCTCGTGATAAAATGTCTACCCAATACCCATCTTTGTGTTGCATTTGAAATTCAATTTCAAAGTTATCTGCTTTTCCTGTGGTGATGAGCTCCACTTTTTCCATGGTTTTGGGAATGTCTTCTTCTTTAGTTAATTTTTCCCAGGTAGAAAACTCGTTAATGAGTTCGTGGTCTTGATACCCCAATATACTTTTCCATCTTGGTGAGAAATACACTCCATTGGTGAGCAAGTCCCAGTCAAAAACTCCGTCTGAAGTAACCTCCATTACCAAACTAAGTCGTTCTAATAAGTGTTTTTCACGATCAAAAGCCTCTTGCAACTCTTTGTTTGCAAGGCGTAATTCTTCATTGACTACTTCATAATCTTCGTTCTTTTTTTTCAATTCCTTGGATACCTTTAAGGCCTTATCACGCGCTTCCTTGGTTTGTTCAAAGAGTTTGAGTTCAGAAATATCAAATCCTAGTCCGTACAATCCCTTTAGATTCCCCTGATTGTCAAACCAAGGTATTTTTCGGGTTGCTACTACAAAGCGTTTTCCAGGTTTGGAGGCATCTATGGTAGATTCTTCTACGGTGAGTTCTTTTCCACTTTTTAATACCTTTTGATCATCTGAACGGTATTTTTTAGCCAAATCTTTTGGGAAAATATCGTAATCTGTTTTGCCTTCAATCTCATTGGTTGAAATGTTTAGCAAATCACAAAAGGCTTTGTTGGCATGAAGGTAATTCAGGTTTTTATCTTTGATAAAGGCGAATCCTGGAATGGAATCCATAAAATTCAACATGCCATGCTCGTGCTCTCTTTTGTAATCTTCAAATTGGCTTGCAATTTGTTTGGCTTGCAACTCTAACTCTTCTTTTTGATCATTTATTAAGTTCTCGTAAATTACTTCTTTGGTAATGTCTTGAACAGAGCCTTTAAGACCTTTTGGCTTCTTTTTTGAATCAAAGAGGACTTTTGCATAAACCAAAATATGGCGAATTGGTTGTTCCGGAATTTGATATCGGTAGGTTAGGTTGTAGTCTTCTCCGTATTTTTCAGCGCGCTCGACAAGAGCAATCAATGTATTTGCATCAGATTTATGAACCCTTTCAATAAATTCTTCAAATCTAGGAGGATGATCTGCTTTGGGGAATCCTAAGATTTCAAAAACTGAATCAGACCACCAAAGTGTGTTTTGCTTAAAGTCATGTTCAAAAAATCCAATGGGACGAATTCTATGCTCTCCGAGGTTGGTTTGTTGTCTCTTTTTAATTTTTATTGATTTGTGCTCTTTTGTTTTCATTCCCTAATCTTTAACGTATTAAAGAAATATTTTCACAACAATTAATTCGTAAAGTTTGGGGGAAGCTTCGCGCAGGAGGTAAGTTTTATATGAGGAGCATATAGATATTAAAAATAACAAAAATTAGCCGAATATCCTTGTAAAATAATGAGAAAATCAGCGTGTACTAGTAGTCGTATATTTGTTGAAATAAAAAAGTATACCGACTTCCAATAAAGTGTGAAGATGGAACCATTTATTTCTTTCTCCGAAAGACTTTGTTCAACAAGAACAGGCCTAAGAAGAAGCCTACAATAAAGATGAGATAGGTATTGTCCATGGCTTAAAAATAAAAAAACTGCCTTAAAAAGGCAGTTTCTGTATTTTCTTCTTTTTTTTACAATTTAGGAATCACCAATTCTTGGCCTGGGTGAATGACATCTGGATTTTTGAGGATGTTGGTGTTGGCTTCAAAGATTTGTTTGTATTTCATAAAATCTCCATAATAGTGCTTAGCGATTTTACTTAAGGATTCACCACTTTTAACGGTATGTCTATGATATACACTATCATCGGCAACTTTAATGTCTGCCATGATATCCGTTGGATTATCACCACCAACGCGTTTAATTTCATCCCACAACAAATCTTTTTCATAGGGCGTTTTTGCGGTTCCCCATACTTGTAATTGGCCGTTTTCTTCTTTTACGTTTCCGTCTTGGATCTCTAGTTTTTCTCCTAGTTCCAGAACACTTTGGTATTTTGTTTTGCTCATGGTTGTTTAATTTTTATAAAGTTTGAAAATTTAAATTCGGTATCCAAGTTAGTCCTGCTTTATTTTTACCCAAAGTTCAATAAAGTCATACAATGGACTAAATAGTGTGAAGTTTTCAATCACCCGAACCTGTGCATTGAATCCCCAGGCTTCACGATCATGCGGATTGTTCAACATAAACTCCAAAGTTGAAGTCAGCGCTTCGATATCCTTTGGGTTTTTATTCATAATTCCGTTCACTCCGTGTTGTACCTGATGATTGAGTCCTGCCGCTCCTGAAACCAGCACACATTTCCGTTTCCACATGGCTTCTGTAGCCGTTAAACCAAATCCTTCTTGCAGCGAATTTTGAACGACGATATTGGATGCTAACTGCAAGGCGTTCACAATTAATGCATTTTCTTTTTGATTGTCCATAGGAAGCAGTAGTAAAGCAATGTCATCCTGAAACTCCTTAGGCAATTCTGAGTAGGTGTTGATTAACTCTTGCAAAACCTGATTGCCTTCGGGATCATCGGCCACAAACTTCGGATCAGGACCCGCCAAAACCAATCGGGTGGTTTTAATTCGTTTGGTATTAAAGGCCGATTTGCCATTCGGATCCTTTGATCGCTTTTTTAAAAGAATAAAGGCATCCATCAATTCTTTGAAGCCTTTTAGTCTGTCCCAACGTGAAACTTGAAATACCGTTGGATACCATATGATATCCAAGGGACTTTTGGCATTGACTGGTCCGAAACTACCATCAGGCATTACCCGACGGACTCTATGTTCGTAAAAAGGATAGAGTAGTGGTGGTTTGGTATTAATGATTCCCGATTGATGCAGTACTCCTAAGCATTTGTCAAGAGACAGGGTTCTGTTTTTATGGCTTAAAGGGTCAATTGAAGGCGTAATGATGGTCGTCCTTCCTTCAAGTTGTTTGGGAGTGTAACTTTCTAGGCTAAATACAAATTCATTATAAGGCTCAAAGTAGGGTGATAGAAAATCCCAAACGGCATTGGAAACCTCGTTTTGTTCTTCCAAGCCGATATGACAACGCCAAATAAGAGAAACATCCAGATGTTCTTTAATCATTCGGCCCAAAGGAAGAGGTTGAGGATCGTGGACAACCACCAAGTCTCCATGTTGAATTAAGGACAAAGCAGCATCCAAATTCTCTCGATTGACGGCTTCATAGACTTCTTTATCAGCTTCGTTGAAGGCCCCATCACCCGAGCCGTGAATGGCATTGTGGATTCGTTTTGTTAAGGTGAAAAAATCAGGATTGCTAGCTTCAATAACCAACCATTCAATGCTCATTCCCAACTCTCTAAGAATACGCATTTGACTAGGTAGCATTTCAGCAACACCACCGCCAATGGCTGTGGAGTTGATCATCCAAATGGTATGATCTTTCAATTTTGAAACGGGTCCTTGTACTTTTTTTAAAAAAGAATCTACTGTACTGGTAAGTGAACCATAGGCTCGATAATGTTCAAATCGAGGACCCTCTTTGATTTCTATTTTTTGCATGAAACTCTAGGTTGAATTGACGTTGGTATAAGTTACAAAAAATTGAACCAAAAGAAAAGAAGGGCAATCAATGATAATTTTTGAATCCTTTTTTGAACAAAAAAACATGAGACCAACCTTATGTAAAATTGATGTTAATTATCACTCAAAAATTACTTTCGCAACAATCCTTTAAATTGCTTGTTGGCTTCGTAAGTTTTTATCAATTTCCTTGTGAATTAGACAAGGAAAAGCGTCTATCGTTTCGAATAAAATAGTGTATTTAAATAATTGAAAAACAATAGATTAACTCAATGTTAAGCACTTTTATTTTTTTAACTTTTCTTTAGATATTTCTTAAGGAAGCGGTAACAAATTAAGTTCGGATTGGGAAGTAATTTTGCAGCGGATTTCAGGTCCACACGGAAAAAATTTTAAACAAACAAATACCCAAGAAAAACAAAAAATTATGAAATTAAAAACGTTAGTTTTTGCATGTTTAATTGGATTAAGCAGCATCGTATCAGCTAATCCTAACAACCCAGCTGAAAAAGAAAGAGAATTGACCAACATTTACATGGATGTGAAGGACTTTTTGAAAAATCCAAACTTCGCTTTAGAAAATGATGTAGAAGCGACTGTGAAGATTACAGTTAACAATAACAATGAGATTGTGGTTTTATCTGTGAATTCTAACAATGAAGTATTGGATACCTTTATTAAAGCGAGATTGAATTACAAGAAATTAACTCAGAAGGTAGCTTCAAACGTTTATACGTTACCATTAAAAGTATTAGCTTCTAAGTAATCTTAATATTTGAATTAAATTGTTAAAAGCACCCAATGGGTGCTTTTTGATTTTAGATCTATTTCAATGATTTTGATCGAACCACTTTTGTGTTGAATAAATCATTGATATCCAATTCAAAAAGTTCTTTTTTAGAAGTTCTGGTATAGGCTAATTTGTCTGAATAAACACCTCCAAACAAATACAATTTGTTGTTGTAATACTGCAATTCTGCTCCCTCTAGAAAAAAGTCCACATTGTATTCTTGTAGCAATTTGGTTTGGGTATCAAAGACCAACAATTTCCCTGGGTGATAGATAAAGATGGTATTTTCAAAACTTGCAAGTACGGCGTTGGGAATACCTTTGAAAAGATCTCCTTCCAAGGTCCATTTGCCTGAATTCAAATCAAACGACTCGATTTCCGTCAATTCACCATCTCTGTTTCCACCGATTAGGTAGATTTTATCGTTAACAACAATTCCATTGGTTTCTTTGGGAGTTATCATGTTTGGAAGACGATACCACAACCCTGTTTTGGTATTGAAGACAAAGGCTTTGTCTGAATACACTTTTTTGCCATTTTTAGATACTTTGGTAGATCCTCCCATGGTAATGATGTTGTTCTGGTAGCCCACTGCTGCAAAGTTTACCGCTTGATGCGGATTTGTATTGTCTACTTCAAGGGTATTTTCTTTGGTTGAAAAAACTTCGATGGTATTGTCTAATATTTCTGCAGTACGATTGAGATTCAGCCTTTTACCACCTAGCAAATACACGGCATTATTGGTCTTAACAGCTTTATGGAATGCTCTCTTTCGAAACTTTTGTTCGGAAGTGGTCCACGAATTGGCAGCGATATCATAAATCTGTAATTTATCACTGTAGGATTCCAAGGTAACATCCATTCGCATTCGGGCTAAGAAATCTTCAAAATTGGTAGATTCCTCCATAATTCTGCGATTTGGTTGTTCAAAAAAGGATTTATCTCCAGCAAATACATGGATTTTTCCATTCACGATGGTAGAGGAAGTATTTGCTGTTTTTTGCGGCAAGTCGGCTAATTTCTTTAAAGGAAGGCTTCGCATCAACTTTTGATTGGCGTTGATCACCACTTCGTTTAAATTTTCATAAGTATTGACAAGGAAAACCTTATAATCTTGAGTTTTGAGCTGTTCTAAGGTCAGTCGCTGTGTTTTGTAACCAATTATGGAGAACTGTAAGATATCCTTGTTCTTAATCGCTTTTTCTGTGTTTAGCGTAAAAGCGCCGTTTTTTAAAGATGCTGTTCCGAGTCCGAGACTAGGAACATAGATCGCTACAAAAGCAATGGGTTTTTTGGTGTTTTTATCGATAATTTTTCCGCTAATGGTTTGAGCGGATATCATGGATAGTTGAAACAAACAAAGGAGAAGAATTGGGAGTATTTTTTTCATGTGGGTGTTTTCTAATTATGAAGCAAATAATGTTCCAAAAGTCATTATGAAACAACCTTTTTAAGACAAACTTTCTTTCAAGGTTGCGATCTCATCTCTAAGCCTTGCAGCTTCAATAAAATCCAAAGCTTTAGCTGCTGTTTCCATTTGCTTTCTGAGGTTTCGAACGCGCTTTTCAATTTCTTCTTTTGGCAAGTATTGTAAATCTTGTTCCGCCGCTTTTTGAGTGGCTTTGTCGTAATGATAACTGGATACGGCACTCTTCGAGAGTGTGTTGTCAATTCGTTTCGAAATCTGCTTTGGTGTAATATTATTCGCCGTATTGTAGGCAATCTGTTTTTCTCGTCTTCGGTTGGTTTCGTCAATAGTTTTTTGCATGCTATCGGTAATGGTGTCTGCATACATAATGGCGAGTCCGTTTACGTTTCGAGCGGCCCTTCCAACGGTCTGTGTCAAGGATCGATTGCTTCGCAAAAACCCTTCTTTATCTGCATCCAATATGGCTACCAAAGAAACTTCAGGCAAGTCTAAACCTTCTCTTAAAAGATTCACACCGACTAAAACATCAAACAAGCCCTTTCTTAAGTCTTGCATGATTTCAACTCTTTCCAGCGTATCCACATCAGAATGAATGTAGCGACAACGGATATTCACTCTGGTGAGGTATTTGGTAAGCTCCTCTGCCATTCGTTTGGTTAATGTCGTTACAAGAACCCGTTCGTCAACTTCAATGCGTTGTTGGATTTCTTCAATCAAATCATCAATTTGATTTTCACTTGGTCGGATTTGAATTTCAGGATCTAAAAGTCCGGTAGGCCGAATCACCTGCTCAACAAACACGCCTTCCGTGTTTTGAAGTTCATAATCAGCAGGAGTCGCAGATACGTAAATCACTTGATTTTGTAGGCCTTCAAACTCTTCAAATTTTAAAGGACGGTTGTCCAATGCGGCAGGTAGGCGAAAGCCGTATTCTACTAAATTTTCCTTTCTGCTTCGGTCACCTCCATACATGGCATGGGTTTGGGGAATAGTCACATGACTTTCATCAATCACCATAAGATAATCGTCTGGAAAATAGTCCAATAGACAAAAAGGTCTTGTCCCTGGGTTTCGACCATCCAAGTACCTTGAATAATTCTCAATTCCAGAACAATAACCGAGTTCCCGAATCATTTCCAAATCAAATTCAGTACGTTCTTTTAGACGTTTTGCCTCTAAATATTTCCCGATTTCAGTAAAGTAATCCACCTGTTTTACCAAATCATCTTGGATTTGATGAATGGCATCTTGAAGGACATCAGGTGAGGTTACGAATAAATTCGCAGGATAGATATTGAGTTGTTCAAAGCGCTCCACCACTTGATTGTTTTCCAATTCAAAGGCCTCGATTTCTTCAATTTCATCGCCAAAAAAGTGAACCCGGTATCCATTGTCACCATAGGAAGGAAAAATGGTTATTACGTCGCCTTTTACTTTAAAAGCCCCACTTTTTATTTCGTGTTCTGTTCTCGAATACAAGCTTGTCACCAACTGATGCAAGAACTTGGTCCTAGAAATCATTTGCCCTACTTCAATGTAAATGACATTCTTTTTGAATTCGGTCGGATTTCCGATTCCGTACAAACAAGAAACCGAAGCAACCACCAAAACATCCCTACGTCCCGATAAAAGCGACGAGGTAGTGCTTAATCGAAGTTTTTCGATATCATCATTGATGGATAAGTCTTTTTCGATATAAGTCCCTGTAACGGGTATATAAGCCTCAGGCTGATAGTAGTCGTAGTAAGAAACAAAATACTCAACAGCATTTTCTGGAAAAAACTGTTTGAACTCTGAGTAGAGTTGTGCTGCTAAAGTTTTGTTATGTGCCAAAACCAAGGTAGGTTTCTGAACTTTTTCTACCACATTGGCAACGGTAAAGGTCTTTCCAGACCCAGTAACACCCAGTAATGTTTGATATTTTTCGCTTTGTTCAATTCCGTTTGCCAATTGCGCAATCGCTTCTGGCTGGTCGCCAGTAGGAGAGAAGTCAGAAACAATCTTGAATTTCATACTGTAAAAATAACGATAGCTTCGGAATAAGTTACTCTCTTACGAGACTAAAATTTCCAGTTTCTTTGATGACATTGTCATTATTATCAACAATGATGGCTGTATACCAGTAGCTATTCGAAATTTGGGCTTTACCATTGAATGTTCCGTCCCAACCCAGAGAAGTGAAGTCGGTGATACTTCCTACGATATTGCCAAAACGATTGTATATTTTGACATCAACGCTTTTAAAATCATTGGCGCTGAGTCCTGTGATGTTCCAATAATCGTTGTTTCCATCACCATTGGGAGAGAAAAACTTTTTGAAACCTATGACTGAAACATCGAGTTGAATGGGTTCTTCACACTCGTTGGCATCGCGAACATAAATGGTTCGAATTCCAGGAGTAACTTGACTAAACAAATGATTCAAGCCTGATCCTGTGAAATTGACATTATCTAAAGAATACAAATAGCTGCTATTACCTACAATATTCACTTCTACAGTATTGTTGGCTGGATTTTCGGTATTTACTAGAATTTGTCCAAAAGATGGCTTTAACGGATTATTCACCTCAAAACTTTTGGTATTGGAGCATAAAATACCGTTTTCTAGTTTGGTAACTGTTAACTGAAATTGACCAATGCGTTGCAGCGTCAGTTCATTTGAAGTACTCAAAGTATTTCCAGCGCTATCCGTCCATTCATAAGAATCAAAACCAAGAGCTACACTAGCAATTACTGGAGCTTTTACTGTTGGATCAAAGCAAATTTCATAGCTGTCATTCAAATTGATGGTAGGCAGCGGATTGACTGTTAATTGCATGGTTGTGATTCCGGCGCAACTCTTGTCTGCATTAAAGCCTTTTACATAAATTGTGGAAGTTGGTTGGTTAAAGACAGACTCAAACTCATTGGAGTTTGTCTGTGCCTCTTGCAATGAAGGGTACAATCGTAAGGTTGTTCCAGGAGCAATGCTCAAATTAGCGTTAATATGGTCTAGAACCGCGCTTGTATTAAATTCGCCATTTCCGTTCTCAACTTCACAGGTAAAGTATTCCGGAATGTTACCAATCTGAACAAAGTTGGCAATCACTCGGAAAGAACCCACTTGAAAACATCCGTTTTCATTTACTGATCTGACAAAAATTTCTTCATTCGGAACAGAATTTACATAAGCTTGGGGATTGGCAATAGGGTTGGTATTTTGTTGAGCATCATTCAACGTTTTGAAATATGAAAAGGTTTCTCTACTGGCATTGATGGAAATCCGTTCTTCAATAGAAGTCAAATTAAATAAGGAAATACCATCAGAATCTTCATCACATTCCACAAGCTCTTCATTGGGATTCAGTATAGGTAGGGCATAGGCCTCAACAATTTTAAAAACGGAAACTTCGGAACCATTAATGGTTACATTCGCTCTTACGGTATACAAGCCGGGACTAGCATACGTATGATTTACGTTCAATCCATTGGCTGTATTGCCATCACCAAAATCCCAATCGATATTGGAAATAGTGGTGTAGGATTCGGCTGTAAAGGCAAACGGGTCTACAAAACATTGATTTTCAGTAAGAATTCTTGTTGCAAAATACGATTGGATGAAATTAGGAAGCCCTTGAATACTTTTACCCGTTTCCAAATCAAGCTGATTTAAAATCACCGTAGAACCCACATAAGATTCTTCGGGATTCTCAATGTATCCCAAAAATTGAAAGTCCGACGGACCCGCAGCGGATCTCTGTGCTAATGCCACATATAGATTCCCGTCAATGGAAATTTGAAGGTTTCCAGGTTCGTACAAGCGACTTCTGAAAATATGATCACCGTAAGGTGGAGAGTCGACTATTCTTGGCACCGTTAAATCAGATTGTAGTATTCCGAATTCTTCTCGACCTCCTACATTGTAGGCCACGGACATGTACATTTTTTTGGAATCCGGTGAAAAGGCTACCCCGTAAACAAAATCGGTCACTCCGATGGTAATGGCTGTATTGGCCAAATAATCAAAACTCACTTCACCATTTTGTGTATTGAAGTCATACATGTAGAAAAAACGCGTTTTGGTGGCTACAGCGAGCTTTTTACCATTCGGACTAATAGTTAGCTGTCCGGCTTCAGAAGCGTTGTCTGGGCCGCCAGAAACAACCGGATTCAGACTTACTCCAGAATCCGAAACTCGATAGACCAAGAAACTGTTTACATCATTGTCCGTAAATAGTTTTTTCATGGTGATTACCCAAATATCTCGTCCGTTTTCGTGATGAATGGCAGTAATCTTTTCTGTAGGTCGGTGCAGAGTACTGGTGGTAAGGGATATATTCTTTTGGGTGACTATCCCAAGTGGATTTTGGGCATTGAATTCAATGGTATGGTAATGCAGGCCTGAAGAAGTACTGGTAGTAAATAGGTAATAGGTATTTTCATCACCAGGTTTGGGAATGACAATCGATGACTGTGTATTCGCTTTGTTCCCATTTAAACCTTGGCCATTGGTCATAATTTGGTGGCTTCGGTTCCAAACACTTTCACCATCAGAATAAAACATGAGTTCACCCTGTTTGTTGGAAATGGTGGTGGTGCCATAAGGCGCATTCATTTGACTGTCGTTTAAGACAGTGCGTATGCCACCATCAAAATTTAAGGCTGCCTTGTTTCCAAAATACCAGTTTAGAGTTTCATTCTGACCTTTTACTTCAAAACAAATTAGAGAGATAACGATAAGAACGAAAACTCTCTTCATCTTTCTTATCTTCTAAGTAGTGAGAAGTTCCCTGTTCTGTTGATGGCTGGTCTGTTTGGATCGGATGAAATCAGTGTTACTTTGTACCAATAATCATCCTGTGGTAAGACCCTACCATTGAAGGTTCCGTCCCAACCTTGGTCTCCTACTTCAAATTGAGC